>Ga0118677_10002310_pt1 | contig 38574 bp, 36 predicted proteins | sample AliMusrvi5mmetaG_FD_86154 | JGI IMG/M metagenome (GOLD analysis project Ga0118677, IMG submission 86154) | reverse complement strand
AGAAAGGGCAGGGGATGATTCTGCGCAAGTTAAGCTGAGGCTCGGTTGCAAACAATCTTTGCGTTATGCACTCTTGTGCGCAATGTCAGGCTCTGTTCACGCGCCGCAGCGTCGTGCCGTTGATCCATCGCCCTTGGATCAGGGTCGAAACGGGAATGGCCGGGATGCCGCTTTCGCCCCGCTGGATCATTCCGACGAGCACATTGACGGCGGATTCCCCGACGAACTCGCTGTTTTCATCCATCCCGGAGCAGCGCGAAGAGGCTTCCCCGTGTTTTGCTGCGAGGGCGAATCCGACATCCTCGGGAACCTTGAGTCCCCAACCTTCCATCCACGCCAAAAGCGTTTCGTCGTTGGTTACCACCACGTCGGGCCGATGGCGATCGAACCATTTCTTGAATTCGGGTTCCGTCCACGGCTGGTGCATGAACACCGGAATGATTTCCTGCTTCGGGAGCGGTTGATATTCGGCGAAAGCCGCTTTCCAGGTTCGCTCAATCCGCTCATGAACCCGCTGCCAGCAGGCAAAGCCGGGACGCCGGTAGCCCAGCCGCTTGAGTTGCCGCATCAAGAGGACAAAGGAGCGGAAGTGGTCGTTATCCACATTATGAAAAACGGGCTGGACCAGAATGCGCCCGAAAACCACGGCGGAAAACTTGCTCCAATCCATGCTCAGGTGTGCACGGGCGCGCGGCGGAGCGATAAAAAAGACCCCCGCGATATTTCTCGCCCTCAGCATCTTGGTCGCCCGCTGTTGTGTCATCCCCGGCTCGCCCAGCCAGATATCCTCCAGCTTGTAGCCCAGTTCGGCGGCGCGGCGGGTGGCTCCCCGGAAGTAGGCGGTTTTCTCGAACTCCCGCCAGCCGTCCTTGGTGGGGTAATGGGTGATCCAGCCGAGATGGGCCTGGTAGTTTTTCTTGGAATGTTGCAGCCGGTATTCGATCAACGAAGAGAGCATCGGATCGGGCCGATACCCCATTTCCTTGGCGGCCCGAAGAACCTGCTCGCGGGTTTTCTGCGAAATCCGGCGGTCATTTTTTAGGGCGCGCGATACCGTGGAATGGTGAAGGTTTAGCGCGCGCGCCAAATCTCCCATGGTAACCCGTGTGCGGTTCATGCCGGAATCTTCTCTGCAGGGGGAAGGGGATCAAGCCCTAAACAAAGGGCGTGTTCACGAAATCGTAAACACGCCCTGAAGTTGGATTGCTGATTAACCGGTTGCCTTAAATCACCGGGTTCGGCACGAAATCGCCGCCGCGGCACTGCTTGAGGTAGCGCAGGGCGTGGACTTGGCCGGTCATTTCCAGGTCGTCCTTGTACACCGGGTCATGCCAACCTTCGATGTCGATAGTGCCTTTGTAGCCGGATGCGTGCAGGATGGAAATCACGTCGGTCCAGTTCGTGTCGCCGAATCCGGGGTGGCGGTGATGCGAGATGCTCTTGCTGCTGGTGATCCCGTGGGCGGCGATGACGTCCCGGTATACGCTTGCGTCCTTGCCGTGGACGTGAAAGACCTTCGGTGCCCATTCGCGGAGTTGCGCGATGGGGTCCATTAATTGGACGAGTTGATGGCACGGCTCCCATTCCAGACCCAGGTTTGATGCGGGAAGGGCCTCGAAGATCAGATGCCAGGCGTCGGGATTGAAGGCGATGTTCCAGTCGCCGGATTTCCAGGTGCCGTCCATCGGGCAGTTTTCAAAAGCGATCCGCACGCCGCGTTTGGCGGCGCGTTCCAGCAGCGGCCCAAAGACTTCCTGAAAGCGGGGGATGGACGCGGGCACCGGCTGGCCCACGACGCGTCCGGCAAAGCCGCAGACGAGATCGCAGCCAAAATCGGGCGCGGCGTCGATGGCCTTTTCCCAGCCTTCGCGGGTGATGACGTCGATTTCGTTCGTGCCCAGCGGATTGCCGAAAACGCCCAGCGAGGAGACGATGGCGTCGGAGCCTTTTAGCACGGTGCGGAGTTCCTCAGCCAGACGGGGAAGTTCCACCTTGCCCAGCGTTTGCCAGAAGTTGATTTGGAAGGATTCGAAGCCAAGCGGCAGCAATTGGCGGATGTAGTCGGCGGTTTGCAGGTCTTTGCCAGCAAGGGTGCCGATGCGGATCATGCGGTCCAGGGAGGTCATAGGTAGTATTGGATAGGTGAGAATTGGATGGGGGGTTAGATGGAAACGGAGGTGCCGCTTTCCGCGCTGCGGGTGGAGGCTTCCACCATTTCGAGGCTGTGGATGTTGTCGGAGGCGATGGTTTGCGGGGCATGGCCCGAGTCGAGCGCATCGAGGAATTCGCCGATGTTTCCGGCGTGTCCGCGTGCGCGGTCTTCCAACGGTAGAGGCTCGAAGGTCAGCCGTTCGACGTTTTGGAAGAACTCGGTGGGCTCGCCCACCACGCGCTCGGCGACGATGGATTTGTCGCCATCCCAGAGCAGCGTTCCCTTGTCGCCAATGATCCGCCACGCACTCTCCCAACTCGTGGGCAAACCTTGGGCGCACCAGCTTCCGCGGTAGTTGAACACCGCACCATCAGTCATCTCAAAGGTTGCGATGGCGCTGGCTCCGTGGGCATACCAGGAGCCGACAGGGTTGAATTCGTAGCAGGTGGCGCGTGCGGGATCGAGGCCGGTCAGGTAGCGGCCTTGGTCAAAGGTATGGATGGCCATGTCCAGCAGCAGGGGATGCTGCATCGCATCCCGGAAACCGCCGAAGCGGGGTGCGAGGAAGAAATCGGCATAGACGCTATGGACGCGCCCGATGACACCTTCCGCCAACGCTTTGCGAACGGCTTCGCCGGAGGGGAGGTAGCGGCGGTTTTGAATGACGGCGAGGCATTTGCCGGTGGCCGCGCTCGTGGCGATCAAGTCGCGTGCTTCCGCCACGGTGGGCGCCAGCGGCTTTTCCACCAGCACGTCGCAACCGGCGAGCATCGCCGCTTTGCAGACAGCGTGATGCGCCTCGGGGATGGTGATATTGAACACGACATCCGGCTTGAGCTGCGCGAGCGCCTCATCGAGGGAGGTGCCTGTCCAGATATTGCCAAGATTGTATTTTTCGGCGGCTTTGGCGGCGTTTTCGAGATTCAGATCCACCAGACCAACAAGTTCTACGCGGTCGGAGAAATGTGTTTGAATGGGCGAAAACCAGGCACCGCTGATGCCGCCGCAACCGACGATGAGAGCACGATATTTTTTAGTCATGATACAAAAGCAGCCTCGTCGCGCACGTTGGCGGACCGGGCAATAGGACGGAGCTTAGAGGAAATCGCGCTCCCGCCGCAATGAAGAGTCTTAACAGAAAGCCGACAAGACTAGCACGAATCCGGCATGGAGTTATTCAGCGGCTTCGGGTGGATTCCTGGAGGGCCGTTTTCAGCGAGCGCACCGAGGGGAACCCGCAGCGCAGGGCGACTTCTTTGAGCGGAGCATCCTGCCCGCGCAACATTTGTCGCGCCGCGTTCACCCGCAGTTCCCGCAGATAACCGGCGGGCGATTTGCCGGTGGACGCAGTGAAAATGCGGGTGAAGTGCTCGCGGCTCAAGCCGGTTTGCGCTGCCATCTCTTTCACGCCCAACGGCTCGCGGAATCGCGCGGCGCATAGCGCCATGGCCACCTGCACAGGGTCGCCCAATTGCATCATCGGACGCGTGAGTTGGTGCGACCATTTCATGAGAAAAGCATAACACTCCGCGCTCGCCTCGTGTGGATCGGAGAGTTTTCCGGTGCTTGCCAATTCAGACAGCCGCAGAAACAGCATGCCCGCTGCTGAACGCCGGGGCAGGGGAACCACCGGGCCGAACTGCGCCCTGAATTGGCGAAAGAGCGAAACCCCGAGCGCCCCGTAGATATTCAGCCAGGCGAACTTCCACGGTTCTTGGGCCCGTTTGGGAAAATAATACTCGCTCGATTCCGGCACGATGGCGATGAATGCTTCCTCGGCTTTCACGGGCCATGCTTTCCCACCGATTTCAAAGCATCCTTCCCCCTCTAGAGTCCATTGAAGAATCACAAACTCCTCTTTTCCGCGGACCGCGCTATTCCAGGAATACCGAGGGGAATTGACGCTTGTAAGGGGTTCGCCAAAAGGCAATGAGAGCAGGAGGGCGTTTGGATCGGAAATCATCTGGAATGAGAATATCACAAAATGACCAATAAAATCACGCCTTGTTTCTTGGACTTTCAGCCGAATCGCGTTAAGCCGTCGCCATGGAAAAAATCACCCTCATTGGCGCTGGTAGTGTTGTCTTTGCCAAAACGCTCATCTGCGACATCCTGCAATATCCCGCCCTTTCGGACTCCACCATCTGCCTGATGGACATCGATCCAGACCGCCTGGCGACCATTGAAAAGCTTGCCCGGCGGGTTGTTGCCCAGCTCGGCGTCAAAGCCCGCATCGAAGCGACGCTCGATTTGCGCGCAGCGTGCCGGGGGGCGAAGTTTGTCATCACTGCCATTCAGGTTGGCGGCTACAAACCCTCGACGGTCGTGGATTTTGAGATTCCCGCAAAGTATGGGGTGAAACAGACCATCGCTGACACGCTGGGTGTCGGTGGCGTCTTCCGTGCGCTACGGACGATTCCCGAGTTGGCGAAAGTTGCGCGGACCGTGCAGGAAGTCGGCGCGCCCAACCCGCTCTTAATTAACTACAGCAACCCGATGGCGATGAACATGTGGGGCATCGACCGTCTCACCGGCATCCCCTCTGTGGGTCTCTGTCACAGCGTCCAGGGGACTTCGCATCAGCTTTCCAGCTACTGCGGCCTCGACATCAAGGATGTCAGCTATCTCGTGGCGGGCATCAACCACATGGCCTTCTTCCTGAAGTTTGAATACAAGGGAAAGGACGCCTATCCGCTTCTGTTCAAAGCATTGAACGAGCCGGGGGCTTTCTCACGCGACCGCGTCCGTTTTGAAATGATGCGCCGACTGGGCTACTTCGTTACCGAATCGAGCGAGCATCAGAGCGAATATGTTCCCTATTTCATCCATCACGGGGCAGAAGTGATCGAGAAATTCGATATTCCGATCAACGAATACATCCGGCGGTGCGAAGCGCAAATCGCCTCCTGGGGGCGGATGGAGCGCGACCTCTTGGATGAATCCAAGCTCGTGCAAATCAACCGCAGCGTCGAATACGGTTCGACGATTATCAACTCCATGGTTACCGGGCAGTCGAGTGTGATCTATGGCAACGTCCCCAACACCGGACTGATCGAAAATCTGACGCAGGGAGCCTCCGTGGAGGTCCCTTGCCTCGTGGATAAACAGGGCATTCAGCCGACGCACATCGGAAAGCTTCCGCCGCAGTTGGCCGCCATCATCCACAGCAACCTGAGCGTGCAGGAACTCACCGTCGAAGCCGCTGTCACCGGACGGCGCGATTTCATCTACCAAGCTGTAATGGCCGACCCGCATACCGCTACTGTCCTCCCCCTCGATAAAATCTGGGCCATGTGCGACGAGTTGATCGCGGCGCATCAGGCGGACGGCTTCCTGGGCGAGTTCCAGCCCGTCGCACACAATACCGGCAAACCGCTCGCCACTGTTTCCCGCGTCTTCCTTTCCATCCAGCCCGAAAGCGTGCCGTTCTTTGGAGGGAGCCAGAGCGCCGCGTTCCAACTCATGGCGAAAAATGAAACCGATCGGCCTTTCAGTGGCGAGGTCGAGATCGAAGCCATCGGAGCCCCGGTTGTTCTTGCTCCTAGTGGCTCGTTCCAAGTTCAGGTCGCTGCCGGAGAAACCATTCAGATTCCCTTCACCACGAAGCTTCAAGGAGTGCTCGATGGCAATTTGACGCTCTCCATTCGCTCCGCCTCCGCCATTACTCTTGAACGGGATTTTCTCCTTCCCAAGCGGCACGAGATTTCTCTTTTCGGCGAAACGCCGCAGCCGATCGAAGTCCGGTGGTCTGGCAACCTCGTCGCCCAAGGGAGCGTTGCGCTTACCAAGGAGGAGTTGCTCTTGGAATTCCGCGTGGAAGACACGGACCTCAAAATCGAGAAAGCGTTCTTCTGGGACGGGAGCGCCGTGGAAATTGGACTCAAAGACGCGCTCGCTTCCGACGCGCCGATCATCTCCTTGGTAGTCATTCCTGACCCGGCGGCGCCATTGGTTCTCTCCAACGGCAGCCCATTCTCCGGCGGTTCCGCGACGGTCCGTAGCGATAAAGGCGGCTACACCCTTTCGGTGCGGGTGAACCTTGCGGAGGCCCGCCTCAAATCCGGGAGTCCGTTCCTCTTTGAACTGACCTTCCATGTCTCGGCCCTCGGCACCGCCCATGGCAAGATTCGCGCGTCGTGGCAGGGGACCGACAATCTGAAATTCGATTCTTCACGATTTGCCTTGGTGATTCCACAGTAGGCGGGATGTTTTCAAGTGCTTTGGCCTGAGCAGCTTGCCGTGCTTCTATTCACCCAATAGAAGCCGGGAATTGCTTTACCTACCTTGACAAGCCGGACAGGTGCGGCGTTAAGTGGGGTTGCACCCTAATGAAAACCTGCACTTTCGACGTCTTCTTGAGCGTGGCACAGCCAGTTTCGGCTGCGTGCTTTTGACGGCTCCGTGCATTCCTAGCCATTCCACCGGAATGAAAATCATCCAATGGATCACAGCATGGGGCTCATGGTTGGTTGAACGCCTTTCGGGGCTGGGCAAGTTTGCGCTCTTTTTGTGCGCAGCTGTGGTGTACAGCCTGACGCCGCCCATCAAAACGGATCGGATTATCAAGCAGCTCTGGTTTATCGGCTGGAAATCGTTGCCGGTTATCAGTCTCACGGCCATCTTCACCGGTATGGTGCTTGCCCTGCAGGGGCACCCGACCTTGCGACGGGTTGGTTCAGAGGCGTTTCTTGGTCCGCTGGTTGCCTTGTCGTTGATCAGGGAACTCGGTCCCGTTCTCTCCGCCCTGATGGTTACCGGGCGGGCGGGGTCGTCGATTACTGCGGAGATTGGCATCATGCGGACCAACGATCAGATTGACGCTCTGCATCTCATGGGGCTCAACCCGCTTCGTTATCTGGTCACGCCGAACCTCCTTGCCATGGTCATCGCCATGCCCTTGCTGGCGGCGGTCTTTGACGTGATTGCCATCTTTGGAGGCTACCTATTGGGTGTCCGTGTGCTGGGGCTCAATGCGGGTGCTTATTTTGGCGAGATGAACAATTACGTTGTCGTGAGGGATATCCTCAACGGCGTCTATAAATCCATGAGCTTCGGCATCATTATCGCCTGGGTTTGTTGTTTTAAGGGCTATTACAGCCGGTTTGGCGCGGAAGGTGTTAGTGCCGCAACCACGCAGGCGGTGGTTAACGCTTCCGTGCTGGTTCTGGTTTGGGATTACCTCCTCACCTCATTCATTTCGTAAAGGAACCGAACCGTGATCCGCATTGAAAACCTCTGGAAATCGTTTGACTCGCAGGAAGTGCTGCGGGGCGTGTCGCTTCATGTGAAGCCGGGGGAATTTATTGCCCTCGTTGGCATGAGCGGTTGCGGCAAGAGTCTGCTTTTGCGGCATCTCGTGCGCCTGATTCGTCCGGACCAGGGTCGCGTGCTCGTGGATGGCCACGATGTTGGCACCATGCCACAGAAGGAACTCGAAGCGTTGCGGAGCCGCATTGGCTACGTTTTCCAAAGTGGCGCCCTCTTCGATTCCATGTCCGTCTTCGACAACGTCGCCTTCCCCTTGCGGGAGAAAACGCGTATGGGCGAGACACAAATTCGGCAGAAAGTCATGGAGGAACTCGACCAGGTCGGCCTCAAGGATGCCGAACACAAATACCCGGCACAACTCAGCGGAGGCATGCTCAAGCGGGTTGCCCTGGCTCGCACGTTGGTGCGCGCCCCGGAGATCATCCTTTTTGACGAACCGACCACGGGCCTCGACCCCATCGTGGTCAATTCCATCCTGCAACTCTTCGATTCGGTGCACCGGCGGCTCAACCTCACGGGCATCCTGGTTTCCCACGAGATCCCGGAAATCTTCGGCATCGTGCAAAAAATCGCCATGCTCCACGAAGGCTCAATCGTTGCCGTGGAAACGCCGGAAACCATTTGTGCCTCGCCCAACCCAGTGATCGACCAATTTGTGAACGGCAAACCCGAGGGGCCAATCAAAGTCCGCTAAATCGCCAAGAGCTTATGAAAAATCAGAAATTTGAATTCTTCGTCGGCCTGTTCATGGGCATCGGTATCCTGTGTCTGGCCATCCTGAGTATTCGCGTGGCGCGGAATGACTACCTGGTCGAGGGTGGTTACGATGTACAAGCCGTCTTCACCAATTGCAACGGACTGCGCGGTGGTTCAACTATTATGATCGCAGGCGTGGAGGTCGGGCGGGTCAAAAAAATCACGCTCCAAGATTACGAGGCCAAGGTCACCATGGCGCTCCAAGCTGGCGTGATCTTGCAAAAAGACGCCATTGCATCCATCCGGACCAAGGGTTTAATCGGCGAGAAATATATCGAAATTACCCCCGGTGCTGCCGACACAACCGTTCCCCCTGGCGGAACGCTGCATGACACTGAGCCAGCAATGGACATCGAAAGCCTGATCTCTAAATTCGTGCAGGGCAACCTTTCCAAACCTTCCAACTGATCGACATGCCATGAAGACCATCCCATTTCTCATAGCTCTTTTGCTCTTCGCTCTCCTGCCTGCCGCGCATGGCGAAAGCCCAATGCAGGAAATCAAGGCCACCACGGAAAAAGTGCTGGCACTCCTCAGTAAACCCTCGCTGCAAGGCGACGCCAAAAAGGACGAACGCCGCCAGTTAGTCCGCGCGGAAATGGACACCCGTTTTGCGTGGGAGGATAGCGCCCGCGCCTGCCTGGGGCGCCACTGGATCAAGCGCACGCCTGCTGAACGTACCGAATTCATCAAGCTCTTTAGCGAATTTCTCAAGGACACCTATTCAGAAAAAATCGCTACCTACTACGGTGATCTCGACAAGGTCGATTACCAGAGCGAAAAGATTGTCGATGGTGGCTACGCCTCGGTAAAGATTCTCCTTACGACCAAGGCCAAGATCGATCATCCCGTGGAATACCGCATGGAGAAAACTGCGTCTGGTGACGATTGGAAAGTCTACGATGTGGTTATTGAAGGGATTAGTCTCGTGAAAAACTATCGCGACCAGTTTGACGCGATTATCTCCAAGTCCAACTATGAAGGGCTCATTCAGGAGATCAAATCCAAGCATCCAACCGCCCCGGCCGCGTCTGCAAAATGAAACCGTATTTTATCCTGGCCGGTCTGCTCTCGTTTGCGTGTGTGGCTCGGGGGATTGACGTGGTGCCTGCAGTTCCTGCCGAGACCTCTGCGGCCGATGCAGAGTTCCACGATCCCTTCGCCACGGAAAGCGCCCCCTCGCAGTCGCGAATCAAAGTCTCCGATCCGCTCGAACCGGTAAACCGCGTGTTCTACCGCTTTAACGACAAGCTGTATTGCTGGGTCTTGCGCCCTGTGGCAAAGGGCTACCGGACCGTCGCTCCAACGCCCGTTCGTAATGGAATCGGGCGAATGTTCGATAATGTCAAATTCCCCGTCCGCTTTGTAAACAATCTCTTGCAAGCCCGTTTCTCAGGCGCGGGTATCGAAACGGCGCGCTTTGTCGTCAACACCACCGTTGGTGTTGCGGGGTTTTTTGATCCGGCTGCTCACTGGAAGCTCAAGGCGCACCCGGCGGATTTCGACAAAACCCTCGCCATTTACCGACTCCCTTCGGGCATCTATTTGAACTGGCCTGTCTTTGGGCCGTCCAGCGTTCGGGGAACCTTCGGGCTGGCAGGTGACACTCTCCTCAACCCGTGCTGGTATATCAATAACCTGTGGGTCTCAGGAGGTGTTGCCGGAGTGGACCGGGTCAATGCGACCTCCCTGAATCTTGAGAACTACGATACCTTCCGGAAGGGATCGCTCGATCCTTACGTCGCCCTGCGATCCGCCTATTTTGAGAACCGCGCCGACGCCCTCAAAAAGTAAGCTGCATCGCCCTCTCTCCGACGGTTTTCAAACAACAGGATTATAAAAGAGGCTTGGAATATAACGATTGACGAATATAAACTAACGCTTATGTTTGTGGCGTGAAATTAATCGAGATTTACCAATGCCTGTGCGATGAAACCCGCCTGCGTATTCTTAATTTGCTCTCCGAGTCTCCCCTCTGTGTCTGTCACATCCAGGCGAGTCTCGGCAAATCCCAGGTGCTCATTTCCCAGCATCTGGCTTATCTGCGCCAGCGTAAAATGGTGACCGCCCGGCGGTACCGCCATTGGATGATCTACTCGCTCCCCGCTGTGCGCCCGCCTGTGCTGGAGGCGAATTTGCGGTGCTTACAGGATGCCGTTCAGACAGAACCGGTTTTTCGGAAGGATAGCGAAAGACTTAAAAAGCTCATGGGTTCGAAGACCGTGAGCACCTTGCTCGATGAAGGCTGCTGCACCCGGCCTGTTTCCTCTGTTGTAAAGAAGCCATGCCGCAAACAACGCACAAAAAAACCTACTTTATGAATCATCCTAAACTTGAAGTATTCGATCCCGCAATGTGCTGCTCGACGGGCGTCTGTGGCCCTAGCGTTGATCCGAAGCTGGTCCAGTTCGCCGCCGATTTGAAATGGTTTCAGGAGAAAGGAGTGGATATCCGCCGCTTCAATCTGGCCCAGAATTCCACAGCATTTGTCGAAAATGAATTGGTCAACGCGGCGCTTACCGAGAAAAACGAAGGGGCTTTGCCGCTGCTTCTAGTAGATGGGCACATTGTGTTGTCGGGCCGTTATGCGGAGCGCAGCGAATTGGCTGAATGGTTGGGAGTTTCGGTGCAGCCAAGTCTATCTTGTTTAGGAGGCAAATCCGAAGAGGAAAAACCACGCCGTTCTTGCTGTGGTGGCCAGCAATCTGAGGGCTCTTCAGGATGTTGTTAACCTCTATCCGGTTATGACTTCCATATCCACAACCGCCCGATCCCCATTGAAACCTACTGATTCGTTCAACGCCTTTCTGGAGAAGCCTTCGCGTTTCCTGTTTTTTACAGGCAAGGGCGGCGTTGGGAAAACCTCGCTGGCATGCGCCTCCGCAGTTGCCTTGGCTGATCGGGGCCTTCGCGTGTTGCTCGTAAGCACCGATCCTGCGTCCAATCTTGACGAGGTTCTGGGTCAGCCGCTGGATGGAACACACACGGCAATTCCCGGTGTTCCAAATCTCTTTGCGTTGAACATCGATCCGGAAGCCGTCGCCCACGCCTACCGAGAGAAACTGGTAGGTCCCTATCGAGGCAAACTGCCCGCAGCGGTTCTCCAAAGCATGGAGGAGCAGTTGTCGGGAGCTTGCACCACGGAGATCGCCGCGTTTGATGAATTCTCCCGATTACTGGGTCAACCAGATGCCACAGTCGGCTACGATCACGTTATTTTCGACACCGCCCCCACCGGGCACACCCTGCGGTTGCTTACGCTGCCCCAAGCTTGGACCGGTTTTCTCGACACCAACACCTCCGGCACCTCTTGCCTTGGGCCGCTGGCGGGACTTGAAAAACAGCGCGTTATTTACGAGCAGTCTGTCGCCGCTCTTGCAGACGGAACACGAACGACTTTGGTGTTGGTCAGCCGACCCCAGAAAGCTGCTCTGAATGAGGCAGAACGCACCAGCAACGAGTTGGCAGCTGTGGGTGTGCGCAACCAGCGGCTCATCCTGAACGGGCTGTTCAAGGCGGCCAACTCTGACCCTGTCGCTTTGGCTTTGGAGCGTCGTGGAACCCTGGCATTGCAAGGGAAGGCGGAGTTTTTGGACCGGTTGCCACGCGTCGAAGTGCCGCTTCGCTCGCATAACATTCTGGGTCTGGAAGCTCTGCGAACACTGGCGAGTAACGATGAACCCGAGCCGCGAGTGGATGCCAAAGCGGTCCCCGACCTGCCTCCCATGGAGTCATTGACCGCGTTGGTGAATGACTTGGCGCAACCCGGGCGTGGCGTCATCATGACCATGGGTAAAGGAGGGGTGGGCAAGACGACCCTCGCTGCGGCCATCGCTACCGAGTTGGCGCGGCGCGGTTTCAAAGTGCATCTGAGTACCACCGATCCGGCGGCTCACATTGCTGCGGCGGCGGGGCAGATCGCCGGGTTGGAAGTCAGCCGCATTGATCCGCAAGAGGAAACCCGGCAATACGTCGAACAGGTGATGTTCACTGCTGGACGGAACCTCGACGCTCAAGGACGCGCTTTATTGGAAGAAGATTTGCGTTCGCCCTGCACGGGGGAAATAGCCGTATTCGGCGCCTTTGCCCGAACAGTAGCTCATGGGGAAGATCGTTTCGTGGTATTGGACACTGCTCCAACTGGCCATACACTCTTATTGCTCGATGCAACGGAGGCTTACCACCGCGAAATCGAGCGAACAGCCAGCGATCTGCCGGACGAGGTGCGGCGACTGTTGCCACGGCTGCGCGACAAATTATTCACTCGCGTGCTCATCGTTACGTTGCCGGAAGCCACCCCTGTTCACGAGGTCGCCACCCTTCAAGAAGACTTGCGCAGGGCACACATTGAGCCCTTTGCCTGGATTATCAACCAGAGCTTTGCGCGCGCTGATTTGAACGATCCCCTTTTGGTCAGTCGTGGCTTGGGCGAACTGCCCTATCTCCGCGAAGTCATCGAACAACACGCCGCCCGCACCGCGATTGTTCCCTGGGTGCCGGAAGAACCCATTGGCCCAGAAAAATTGCAACAACTCCTTAATCCAATCCAGTATGCAAAAGTATAAGATTCTCTTTCTCTGCACCGGAAATTCAGCGCGCAGTATCATTGCAGAGCAACTCATGCAGCGGAATTCTAAAGGGGCATTCCAAGCATTCAGTGCCGGGTCCAAACCCAAAGGGCAGGTGCATCCCATGGCGCTCCGCGTTTTGAAGGAGATTTACCGCATCGACGCAGCCGACGCCCGCAGCAAGTCAGTGGACGAATTCATTCAGGAGGGAGTGATATTCGATTTCGTTATTACCCTTTGCGACAGCGCGAAGGAAACGTGTCCGATTTTCCCCGGTCAGCCCATCACCGCGCATTGGGGATCGCCTGATCCGGCGGCGTTTGAGGGCGACGATGCCGCCACCTTTGCTTTCTTCGCCAAAGTGGCCATGCAGATTCAGCGGCGCATCGATCTTCTCTGTTGTTTGCCCATTGAAAAGTTGGATCGACTCCGGTTGCAGCAGATGACGGCAGATATTGGCCAAAAAGAGAGGCTTTCAGAATCGAATACGCAAATGACACCTATAACTACAAAACCAGTCGTCCTCATCCTCTGCACCGGGAACTCCTGCCGCAGTCATATGGCCGAAGGCATCCTGCGCCGCGCTGTCGGGGACTTGATGGATGTCCACAGCGCCGGGTCCAATCCCGCCGGATATGTCCATCCCAAGGCTATCGCCGCGCTCAAGGAAATCGGCATCGACATTTCTGCCCACACCTCCAAGCACATGAACGAGTTTTTGAGCCGGGACGTCACGACGGTCATCACCGTCTGTGGCAATGCAGACCAAGCGTGTCCGATGTTTCCCGGTCAGGTAAACCGCCACCATTGGGGATTCGCCGATCCCGCCCATGCCACCGGTTCCGAGGAGGAAGTGATGGCGGAATTCCGGCGCGTGCGCGATCAGATCAAGCTTGTTTTTGAGGCTTACGCAGCAGGCTTTCGTGAAGGTCGGCAACCTCAATCCTAATTCCACTTTCCTATGCAAAACGATAAACGCCTCGACTTCTTTGAACGCTACCTCACGCTCTGGGTTTTTCTCTGCATGATCGCCGGGATTGTGCTGGGCAAGCTGGCTCCGGCGCTCACTTCTACATTGAGCAAATTGGAATTTGGCAGCGGCTCGCAAGTCAACATCCCCATCGCGGTGCTCATTTGGCTGATGATTTATCCGATGATGCTCAAGGTCGATTTTACCGCGCTCGGCGGCATCGCCAAGAAACCCAAGGGGCTCATGGTGACGCTCTTCGTGAACTGGCTGGTGAAGCCCTTCAGCATGGCCTTTCTCGCGTGGGTGTTCATGCAGAACCTCTTCGCGCCGTGGATCGCCCCGGAGGTTGCGAAGAACTATACCGCCGGACTTATCATCCTCGCTGCTGCTCCTTGCACGGCAATGGTGTTCGTCTGGTCCTACCTCACCGATGGCGACCCTGTTTACACGCTCGTGCAAGTGGCCGTGAACGATCTCATCATGCTCGTTGCGTTTGCTCCCATCGTGATGTTCCTCTGCGGAGTGGCCAATGTTTATGTGCCGTCCAAAGTGCTCATCACGTCGGTCGTGGTCTTCATCGTAATCCCGCTGGCGGCGGGTTGGCTCACGCGCACCGTGTTGCTCAAATCCCACGGTAAGGATTGGTTCGAGAAGCACTTCCTGCCGAAGTTCCATCCCGTTACTATCGCAGCGTTGCTGGTGACGCTCGTGCTCATCTTCGCTTTTCAGGCAGAGAACCTGACCCATCGCTGGCTTGCGGTGCTGCTCATCGCCGTGCCGATTATCATTCAGGTCTATTTCAACTCCAGCCTGACCTATCTGCTGATGCGTTGGCTCAAGGTGGAGCACAAGGTCGCCGCGCCAGGCGCTTTGATCGGCGCAAGCAACTTCTTTGAACTGGCTGTGGCCGTTGCTATCACGCTGTTTGGCCCGGACTCCCCGGCGGCGCTGGCGACGGTCGTTGGTGTCCTGGTCGAAGTGCCAGTGATGCTCTCCGTCTGCAACGCGTGCAATCGCACCCGGCACTGGTTTTCCACCTCGGACACGAGCCTTAATACAGCAGTTTAATTTCGCGCCAAGGACGCAAAGTGCGCAAAGAGGGAATATTGAGGGGAGGGAAGCAGACGAGAGGAATACATGAGTGCAATCTAATGCCCTCTTTTTTCCCTTTGCGTCCTTAGCGCTCTTTGCGCGAGACTCGCTGCTGCATTGAACGATCTCCCCTTCACCGTGGTGGCCGAGAGCGCCGACTGGATTGTCGTCGATAAGCCCCCTTTTCTGCTCGTCCACCCGAAGAAGCCGGGTGGTCCCAGGACGCTCTGGGACGGTCTGCGCGAATTGATGGCGTTTGAGATGGCCAACGGCGGGCAGGTCTCCATTGTCAACCGGCTCGACCGCGAAACCAGCGGGCTCGTGCTCGTCTGCAAAACGGCGGAAGCTGCGCGACGTTTCCACATGGCGATGACGCGCCGGGCGGTGGGAAAGGAATACCTGGCGCTTGTCTGGGGTTGGCCGGAGGAGGACACATTCACTATCAACGCACCGATTCTGCGTCAGGGTGAACGCCTCCCCACGGCGATCTATCTCAAACGCTGCGTCCACCCCGAGGGCGCGGAAGCCGTGACGCGGTTCCGGGTGGAAAAGCGGTTTGAAAAAGCGACCAGTGCGGGGAACCGCTTTGCGTTGGTTCGGGCGTTTCCCGAGACGGGCCGCACGCACCAGATCCGCATTCATCTGGCTTATGCCGGGCATCCCATCGTCGGCGACAAAATCTACGGTCCGGACGAGCAATGTTACTTGGAATTCATCGAGACCGGCTGGACGCCCAGCTTGGAAGAGCGACTGCTCCTGCCCCGCCACGCGCTGCATTCCACGCGACTAAGGCTGGAGACGGAAGAGGATGGCGCGCTCGAATGGAACGCCCCGCTGGCTGCGGATTTGCTGGCGTGGATGGGTTGACGCAGACTACCGCCGCCAGTGCGCGGCGATCCAACTGGAAAACTGCACGGTGTTGTGGAGAAATTCGCGGCTGAATCCGCGCAGAGTAAGATGCGGCGCGGTGAGCACGACCATGGCACTCAAGACCGCCAGATTCATGAGGTAGATGACGACGAGCGAGAAGAAGGTGCCGTGCTGGGAGAGATCGCTCTGGCCCTTGGGGATCATCCAGAGGGTGAAGCTTATGTGAAAGGTCCAGGTGACGCCGAGCGCGAGGAATAGCCAGCGGGTGTAGGGCGTCATATCCCAGAAAATCCAGCCTAGGCCGTAGAGCACGATGACCAGTACGCTGTAGATCGGGTAAAAATAAGGGGAGAGGGCGATCCAGACGTTGCTTTTGTTGGTGATGATATGGCCGCCGTCGCGCCGCACATCAATTTCGCTGACATGCCCGCCCATCAGCCAAACCCACACGGCGTGGGTGAGTTCATGGCCATAGACGTAGGCATAGTTGACCATCCATCGTGGTAGCCCGAAGTAGGCGATTCCCCAGAGGATACCGCCCAGGCAGAAAAACCAGAATTCCTCGGTCGCCCAATAGTGATGCTGGAGCGTCTCTCTCGCAAAGACGCAAAAAAACGTTTTGCTCAAGATGACGACCAGTGGAAGAAGAAAAAGAGCGACGACGGTGTTAAGAACGCGCGTCGGGACCACGAGCCGCGGGCGTTCGCGCGGGAGGGAGGGGGAGACCGGTACGTCAAACGGCCCGGCTTCGTCAAAAAGCGAGGCCGAGCCGGATTGAAGTCGGTGGACTTTACGCCTGGCGTTCGCGGGGCGCTTGGAGGGGCGCGGCATGATCGCTCGACGTTCTAAAGGCTATGCCCGGCCCAGGTAAGCGCCGTTACGGGTGTCGATTTTGACCGACTCGCCTTCTTTGATGAAGAGCGGGACGTTGATCACCTTGCCTGTTTCGAGTTTGGCCGGTTTCTGGACGTTGTTGGCGGAATCACCACGCACGCCTTCGGCGGACTCGATGACTTTGAGGGTCACGGTGGAGGGAAGCTCCACCTGCACTGCCTTGCCTTCGGCGTAGAGGACTTCCACGGAGAGGTTTTCAACGAGATAATCCTTCGCGTCGGCGAGCAGATGCTCGTCCAGAGAAATGGTCTCGTAGGTTTCCGGGTCCATGAAATGGAAGCCGGTGGGATCCTTGTAGCTGAACTCCAGCTTCTGGCGATTGACTTCGACTAACTCGACTTTGTCGGTCGATCCGAAACGGACGTCGGCGCTTTTGCCGGTGCCGATGTAGCGGATGATCAACTGGACGAAGGCGCGGAGGTTGCCGGGGGTGCGATGCATGACTTCAAGGACAATGGCGACGTTGCTGTTGTAACGGATTGCCATGCCCTTGCGGAGATCGTTTGCTGATGCCATGAGGTAAAAAAGGTGAAACGGATGATTGCTATGGAATAGAGAAATAGAGCAGCGCTTGCCGGATTAGACAAGCCTGAACTTGGCGAGGTCCTGGGAGTCCACCATGCCGACTGGAACCGGTCTGCCGCTGGAGCGGTCCACCACTACGAGATCATCCACGGCGTGTTTCTCCAGAATGCGCAGGACTTCCACTGCCAGCTTGTCGGCATCAACGGTGATGGGCCGTGCTGTCATGAATTCGCTCACGGGGCGCTCCAAGAGATCGGGGACTTTCTCAAAGTGACGGCCAAAATCGCCATGGGTGAAGATGCCTGCCAGCGAGCCGTCCGCGAGCGTGAGGATCGCAGCTCCCGTGCGTGCGTGGGCCATCTTTTTCAAAACCTCGCGCACGGTTGCGGTAGGAGGGAGGAGAGCAAGTTGCTCGCCGGAGCGCATGATTTCAGTGACTTTGAGCAGCAATGAGCGTCCCAAGCTGCCGCCGGGATGATACCGGGCGAAATCCTCTTTTTGGAAGCCGCGCGCCTGGAGCAGGACCATCGCCAAGGCGTCCCCCATCACGAGCGTGGCTGTGGTGCTGGAAGTGGGGGCGAGGCCGAGCGGACAAGCTTCCTCCTGGATGGAGGCGTCGAGGTGGACGTGGGAGTGATTGGCGAGCGTGGAGGCCGGATTGCCGGTGATGGAGACGATCTTCACATCAAACCGGCTCAAGGCGGGGAGGATGTTGAGCAGTTCCTCGGTTTCGCCAGAGAAGCTCAAGGCCAGGATGACATCGCCGTCGGCCACTACGCCGAGGTCGCCATGCAGCGCGTTGAGCGAGTTGAGCACCACGGCGGGGGAGCCAGTGCTGGTGAGGGTGGCAGCAATTTTCTCGCCGACGTGACCCGATTTGCCGACGCCGACGACTACGATCTTCCCCCGCGCTTCGACGCTTCGCAGAAGCGTTTCCACGGCGAGGCTGAACGTGTCGTCGAGGCGATCCGCCACGCGGCGGACTTCAGCGAGTTCGATTTCAAAAACGCGGCGGGCTTTTTCAACAAAATCCATGCCGGGAAGTTTGGACGGGCGAGGGGTAGCTGCCAAGGAAAAGATGGAGGGGTTGAAGATCGTCCTTTGGACTGCTTGGAATTACCCATTCGTGATCCAAGTCGCCGAATCTGTTCTTCCTGTCTTATCTACATCCACGGTGGACCAGAGGTCGAAGGTGGGGTTGTATCCGCCAGGAGGCGATACCCCATTCTCTACGTCCGCTTTGTTTTTCGTCGAATAACCGTAGGCGTTGCCGAAGGGATCAGCGAGAGCTGTGACAGGGTTTGTCGATCCTGTAGGGGCTTTGGGATAGAGCATATTCGGCTTGAACTGGAAATAGACTTTATTGTTGTTGGCAGCCCTTTCCGCAGCGGTGATGACACGATTGGCATTCGTATCGCCGCTCAAGGCCTTGTAGAGCACGAGGGAAGCCGCGCTATATTGGCTGGCATTCGTACTGGTCTGGGCGTTGAGCCCATCCGTCGATGTGGTGTCTCTCGGGTAGTCCCCATTATCGATCTTGTAGGATTCGATGGCGACGGAGAGCGCGTTGATCTCCGACTTGGCGCGGTCGCGCGCAGCTTTATTGCTGGCGAAGCTGATGGTGGCGATAGTGAGGCTGGCGAGGATGGAGATGATGGCAATCACCACCAGAAGCTCAATCAGGGTGAATCCGTCCGATTTCAAGCAAGCGCGTTTCATGGAGGATTTCCGGCTGGTTAGGACTGGTTCTGCAAGTCCTGGATGATGGAAATGAGCGGCATAAAGAGGGCGATGACGATGCTGCCGACGACGAGCGCCAGGAAGACAATCATGAGCGGTTCGAGCATGGAGGTGAGCCCCGCGACGGCATTGTCCACTTCGTCATCGAAGACATCGGCCACCTTCAGGAGCATGGCGGAAAGCTGGCCGGTTTCCTCGCCGACGTCGATCATGCTGATGACCAGAGGAGGGAAGACGCCGCTGGCTTCGAGCGGCGCGACGATGGATTCACCTTCCTTCACAGCCTCGTGGACTTTCATGATGGCGTCGGAGATCACCGCGTTGCCGGCGGTGTCCTTGGTGATATTGAGAGCTTGGAGAATCGGCACGCCGCTTTCCACCAAGGTTCCCAGCGTGCGCGTGAAACGCGAGATGGCCGATTTGCGCAACAGATCGCCCACCACCGGGACTTTCAGTTTCAGGCGGTCGAGGACGACACGCCCCATGTTGGTCCGGGCGAAGAGTTTGTAGGCGATGAAAACACCGACAACGGTGCCGATAATGACGAAGAAGTTATCCTGCACCGTCCGGCTGATCCCGATGACGATCTGGGTCAATTCCGGGAGCGGCTTTCCATTGAGCATGTCTTTGAAGATGGTCTCGAACTTCGGCACGATAAAGACCAGCAGGAACCACATGATGAGGAGGGCGATCACCAGCACGATCATCGGGTAGGCCATGGCGGACTTGACCTTATTGGCGATCTTTTGCGCTTTTTCCTGAAACTCGGCCAGACGGTTGAGGACGAGTTCGAGCACGCCGCCCAGTTCGCCCGCTTTCACCATGTTGACGTAAAGTTTATTGAAAACCTTGGGATGCTGGGCCAGGGATTCGGAGAAGGTATTGCCGCCTTGCACGGAGTCCGCCAGCATGTTGATGGTGCGCTTGAGCACCGGATCTCTTTCCTGCTTGCCCAATACGGTCAGACCCCGCAGCAGCGGCAGGCCTGCGTCGATCAGCGTGGCTAGTTGGCGGGTGAAAATCATGAGCGTCTTGCTCTTGACCGTCTGTTTCTGGAACAAAACGATACCACTTCCCTTTTTTACCGTACTGGAAGCTGTGGCTGAGGCGATGGTTGTCGGTCGCGTTCCCTTTTTGCTCACGCTTTTGCGCGTGCCGCCCTTGCCTTCTTCCACCACACTGGTTGGGAAATAGCCCGATTGCCTCAACTGCCCAATGGCTTCGTTGGAAGTGGCGGCTTCAATCACACCCGTGGATTCGGCTCCGCGGGCATCAAGGGCGATATAATTGAATTTTGGCATAATGAGGGGAAAGGGGAAGTGCTACTTCAAAAGATGGGGAGAGGTCACCCGTTTGTCCAACGGGAACTGACTTACGCCGATAGGAAGGACATGTTTTTTGAAAAACGTCCTGCCATTGTAAATACAATGTCTGCGCTGAGCGAAAAGCCCATCAAGTGTATTTGAGCACTTCTTCGATGGTTGTTTCTCCCTCGTAAATGCAGCGCAGGCCATCCTGACGCAGCGGTTGCATGCCGAGTTCAATGGCTTTTTGCCGCAGAACCACGGTGGGAGAGCGTTCGTTGATGAGTTCCCGAATGGGATCGGAGACGTGGAGCAATTCGTAGATGCCTTTACGGCCTTTATATCCGGTGTGGTTGCACGCTTCGCAACCCTTGCCATAATAGAAGTTTTTGTCGCCGATGTCGTGCGGTGAGAGTCCGAGCTGAGAGAGAACCGCTTCGTTCGGCTCGTAAGGAGTGCGACATTTCGTGCAGATTTTACGGATCAACCGTTGGGCGAGCACGGCTTCCAGCGAGGCCGAGATCATGAAAGGTTCCACGCCCATGTCGATCAAGCGGGTGATGGCGCCGGGAGCGTCATTAGTGTGGAGGGTGGTGAAGACCAAATGGCCGGTAAGAGAGGCTTGGACGGAAATCTGCGCCGTTTCTACGTCGCGCGTTTCACCCACCATGATGCGGTCAGGGTCCTGCCGCAGAAAGGCGCGTAGGATGCGGGCGAAGGTCAGGCCGATACCCTCTTGGATGGGTACCTGCATAATTCCTTCAATGTCGTATTCCACCGGGTCCTCGGCGGAGAGGATTTTGGAATCGATGGTGTTGATCTGGTTGAGGCAGGCGTAGAGCGTTGTCGTCTTGCCCGAGCCGGTAGGGCCGGTGACGATGAAGATGCCGTTGGGCTTCTCGATGGTTTCCAGAATGTAATTATAAATGGCTTCCGGCATCCCGAGAGCTTTGAGGCTCAGGTTGACGGTGGAGCGGTCCAGCACGCGAAGCACGACGCTTTCCCCGTATTGGGTGGGCAGCGAGGAGACACGCAGATCGACCTGGCGACCCGCTGTGGTGAGCTGAATGCGGCCATCCTGGGGGATGCGGCGCTCGGCGATGTTCATGTTGGCCATCACTTTGATGCGCGAAATCACTGGCAGTGCCAAGTGGATGGGTGGGGGGGCCATTTCGTAGAGAGCGCCATCCACGCGGTAGCGGATTTTAAACTCCGTCTCGAATGGTTCAAAGTGAATGTCGCTGGCCCGGTCGGCGATGGCTTGAGCGAGCACCAGATCAACGTAACGGATGATCGGGGTTGAGTTCGCTTCGTTTTCGACGGCTTTGAGATCGGCGTTGTCGCTGCCGAACTCGACGTGTGTGCCGAGTTCGGAGAGTACCTCATCCATACTGCTCGAATCCAAGCCGTAGCACCTCTGGATAAGGTTCTGCACATGGAAGATGGAGGCGACGACCACATAGATTTCCCGCCCGAGCGCGAACCGGAGGTCTTCCTGCGTCTGGCTGTTGAGGGGGTCCACCATCGCCAGGGTGATGGCGGAGCCGTTCATACCGATGGGCAGCGCCCCGTGCTGCCGTGCCAGGCCACCGGGGACGAGGCTCAGGATGTCGGCGGGCGGCTCGAACGTGCTCAGATCGACATATTCCGTGCCGAGATAAGTGGCGATGGCTTGGTAAAACTGATCTTCAGTGACAAACCCCAAATCGACCATGATCTCTCCGATGCTCTTACCGGAGCCGAGTATCTCCGCCGTGATGTCATCGACCTGGCTGCGGTCAATGATCTTCTGTTCGATGAAGATTTCGATGACTTGATTTGCGTTCATAACGGCGTTCTTTTCGGCGGATTTTTCTGCGTATGCACGGCCAGTTGGGCCGCCAGTTCAAGGTCCTGGGCTTTATTCATGACTTCCTCGTAGCTAATGAGCCCCCGGGTGTAGAGATCGACAAGCGATTGCTCCAGGGAGATCATCCCGTCTTCCTGGCTCGTCTGGACGACGGTGGTGATCCCGTAGCTTTTATTTTCGCGGATCAATGCGCTGACGGCGGGCGAGTTAAGCACCACTTCAAAGGCGGCTACCCGGCCCTTGCCGTCTGCGCGCGGGAGCAGGACTTGCGAGATGGCGGCGCGCAGCGTGGAGGCGAGCTGGGTACGCACTTGCGCCTGCTGGGCGGCAGGGAAGGAGTCCACGATGCGGTCCACCGTGCGGACGGCCCCGGTAGTGTGAAGGGTAGAAAAAACGAGGTGACCCGTCTCGGCAGCGGTGACGGCGGCTTCCATCGTTTCGAGATCGCGCATTTCGCCCACGAGAATCACATCCGGGTCCTGGCGCAAGCCGCGCCGCAGGCCGTCGGCAAAACTCGGGACATCCACGCCCACCTCGCGTTGGTTGACGACGCCGCGCCGATGCTGGTGGATGTATTCAATCGGGTCTTCAATGGTCAGAATATGCCGCGCGGAAGTCTCGTTGATGATGTTGAGCATGCTCGCCAGCGTGGTGGATTTGCCTGAACCCGTGGGGCCGGTGACGAGGATGAGGCCGCGCGGCAGGTCGAGCAGCGCGCGCACGGCGGGCGGCACGCCGATGTCCTCCAGCGACCGGAACCGATTGGGGAGCAACCGCGCCACCATGGCGAAATTTCCACGTTCCCGGTAGAGACTCACGCGGAAGCGTTGGTCTCGGAAGCTGATGGCAAAGTCAGCGCTTCCTTCGGTATTGGCGCGTTCAATGTGATGGTCGTTGCCGATGGCCCGGCCCAGCATCTCGGTGTCTTCCGGGGTCAGCGCCGGGGCGTTGAGTGGCATGAGGCTCCCCCGGATGCGCAAAACAGGAGCGATGCCGACGCTGATGTGGAGGTCGGACGCCTCCTCGTCAATCATCAACCGAAGCAAATCTTCCAGGGGGGCGGTGGACATGGGGAAATTGCTAGTTGGCGTCGGACATGGTGGCGGAGATGACTTCCTCGGCGGAAGTTGTCCCGGCGAGAACCTTGCGCACGCCGTCTTCGCGCAGGGTGCGCATACCCAGTTCGCGAGCGCGACGACGGAGTTCCACAGTGGAAGCTCCCTCGTTGATCATGTGGCGCACTTCGTCGTCGATCAGGAATATTTCGAAGATACCGAGCCTCCCTTTGTATCCGAGTTTGCGGCAGGCATCGCAGCCGACGCCGCGCATGACGGAGGCCCCTTCGATCTGCGAGCGCTCCAGCCGCAGACCGCGCAGTTCGGCATCCGTGAGTTCGTGGGGCACTTTGCACTTGGGACAGAGCCGCCGGACAAGCCGTTGCGCCACGATGGCGCGGACGGCGCTGGAAACCAGAAAGCGCTGCACACCAATGTCTACCAGACGGGCCACGGCGCTCGGGGCATCGTTGGTGTGGAGCGTAGAGAAAACGAGATGGCCGGTGAGACTCGCATTGATGGCGATACTCGCCGTCTCCATATCGCGAATTTCCCCAATCATGATGACATTGGGTGCCTGGCGCAACATGGAGCGCAATGCCGCAGGGAAGGTCATGCCGACATCCGAATTCACCTGCACCTGGTTGATGCCGTTCATCTGGTATTCCACCGGATCTTCGACGGTGATGATCTTCCGGTCAGGCCGGTTGATGTGATTCAAGCAGGCGTAAAGCGTGGTCGATTTACCGGATCCTGTGGGGCCGGTGACGAGCAGAATACCGTCGGGCAGGGTAATGAGCTGTTCAAATGTTGCCTGGTCGTCGCTCAAGAAGCCGAGCTGTGGCAGCCCGAGTTGGAGTCCCGTTTTGTCGAGAATACGCATGACCACGCTTTCGCCGTGGTTGGTCGGGATGGTTGAAACACGCAAGTCGAGCTGACTTTTGCCGATTTTGACCTGGATGCGACCGTCCTGTGGCAGCCGCTTCTCGGCAATGCTCATGGAGCCGGTCATGATTTTGAGGCGGCTGACGATGGCATGCTGAAGTTTCTTGGGCGGGCTTTGCACCTCAATCAACACGCCGTCAATACGGAACCGAACGCGAAAACTTTTTTCCAGCGGTTCGAGGTGAATGTCGCTGGCCCGCATTTTGTAGGCTTCCAACAGGAGCATCGTCACCATCTTGATGATGGGGGCGTCGGTTTCATCTCCCTCTCCCGAGCCGAGTTCGATATCGCCCCCCGGAGCAGTTTCCTCGACGCCGTAATATTTTTGGAGAGCGCCTTGGATTTGATCCGGTGCGGCACAAACCCATTCCACATCCCGCCCGATCAGATGGGTCACAGCGTCGAAGGTATCGAAATTAAGAGGATCGCTCGTAGCCATCATCAACCCCAGTTCCACGTTGGCGATCGGGACCACCTTGTAGCGGCGCGCGACGTCCACCGGCACGAGGTTGATGACATCCTGCGCAATGGCCATCTGGGAGAGATCGACGTACTCCATGCTCGAGTGGGCTGCCAGCGCCCGGAGTACATCGTTACGGGAGACGATTTCCTGGGCGATCAAGGAATCCACAATGCCTTGGCCAGGTTTTACCGCCGCCTTGGCTGCCTCCAATTGGGCTCGTGTGATGAGGCACGTGTCCAGGAGGATTTCGATGATGTAATCTTCGTTATTTGTCACAGGGGAAAGAGGGAATGAAGCCGTGTAAAACTAGGGATGCTTGCCAGGGTTGTCAACGCCGCGCCGCCGGAAGATGACATCATGCTTGCTCTGCAAAGCGTCATTCCACTTTTTCACGCGGAGGCGCTGAGAAGAGGAGTGGGATGAAAAGATGTTCTCTTGATGCCTTCTTTTCCTCTCTGCGTTTCCGCGTCTCTGCGCGAGATTCTTATCCTACGCTTCGCGCAAATCCCCAGAGCCATTGCGGCTCAAAAAGTCGGCGTAAGTGTGACGAATGCCCGTTTCCAAGTCATACCGGGGCTTCCAGCCGGTCGCCAGTAATCGGGAACTGTCCATGAACTTGCGCAGCGTGCCGTCGGGGCGGGAGGAGTCCCAAGCCAGTTCGCCTTTGTAGCCGGTGATTTTGGCGATCAACCCGGCGAGTTCGGCGATAGAAACGTCCGCCCCGGAACCAGCATTGATCCAGTCCGGCGGATTCTCCATTTCCAGCAGCGTCAGCAGGGCTGCTGCGAGGTCATCTACATGCAGGAACTCGCGCCGGGCCACGCCGGTGCCCCAGAGCATGACGCGGGGAGCGCCGGTTGCCTTGGCCTCGTGGAAGCGCCGCAACAGCGCGGGCAGGACGTGGGAGTTTTCGGGGTGATAGTTATCGCCGGGGCCGTAGAGATTAGTGGGCATGGCCGAGTGAAAGCAAACGCCGTATTGCTGGCGGTAATACTGGCAGAGCTTCAAGCCCGCGATTTTTGCGATAGCGTATGCCTCGTTGGTTGGTTCCAGCGGTGAGGTTAGCAGGTACTCTTCGTGCATCGGCTGTGGGGCTTCGCGAGGGTAAATGCAGGAGCTTCCCAGGAAGAGCAACCGACGGACGCCGTTTACCCAAGACTCGTGGATGAGATGGTGTGCGATGGCCAGGTTTTCATGGATGAACTCTGCGGGATACGTTGCATTAGCGTGAATGCCGCCCACCCGGGCTGCCGCGACAACGACCACTTCAGGTTTTTCCGCTGCCAGGAAATCGCGGACTGCTGCGCCGTCGCACAAGTCGAGCTCCCGCCGGGTGCGCAGGAGCAGGTTATTGAATCCCTGGGCTTGGAGCGCGCGGACAATGGCTGCGCCGACCATGCCCCGGTGCCCGGCAACATAAATGCGCGTGGAGGAGTTCATAATCTTACTTTCCAGCGATGCCGCTCATGGCCAGTTCGCGCCGGGCCAGTTCCAAATCTGCGTTCGTCATGATGCGCACCAGTTCTTTGAATTTTACCTTCGGCTCCCAGCCGATCTGTTTTTTGAGCTTTGAGGCGTCACCAATAAGCAGATCGACCTCGCTGGGCCGCTCATAGCGGGCGTCGAATTTGACGTATTGCTGCCAGTCGAGATCGAGCAATCCGAAGCATTCCTCGCAAAACTCGCGGATCGTGTGCGTCTCGCCTGTCGCACAGACGTAGTCGTTAGGTTTGTCTTGCTGAAGCATCAGCCACATCGCTTCGACATATTCCTTTGCGTAGCCCCAATCGCGTTTGGAGTCGAGATTGCCGAGGAAGAGGTTTTCCTGGAGCCCCATCTTGATGCGCGTGGCGGCGCGGGTGATCTTGCGTGTCACAAAGGTTTCGCCACGGCGCGGGCTTTCGTGGTTGAACAGGATGCCGTTGGAGGCGTGCAGATGGTAGGCTTCGCGGTAGTTTACCGTCAGCCAGTAGGCGAACACTTTCGCGCAGGCGTAGGGTGAGCGGGGATGGAACGGAGTGGTCTCACGCTGCGGCACCTCGTGGACCTTGCCGAACATTTCGGAGGAGGAGGCTTGGTAGAAGCGAACGTCACGGGTCAACCCCGCTTCGCGCACCGCTTCCAGCAGTCGAATCGCGCCCAAGCCGGTGACGTCGCCTGTGTATTCCGGGATGTCGAAAGAGACCCGGACGTGGCTTTGCGCCCCGAGATTGTAGATTTCATCCGGCTTCAAATCGTAGAGCAGTTTGATCATCTGGACGGAGTCGGCCAGATCGCCGTAATGCAAAAAGAGATGCGCACCCTTGGCGTGGGGATCGTTGTAAATATGTTCCAGCCGACCCGTGTTAAAAGAGGACGCCCTGCGGATGATGCCATGCACCTCATACCCTTTTTGCAGCAGGAGTTCCGCGAGGTAGGAGCCGTCCTGGCCTGTGATTCCCGTGATGAGCGCTTTTTTCATAAAGGGGATTTACCCGATCCGAGAGATTTTGTCATCGCGCAAACGCGTAAATTTCACTCTAGTTCCAGCTGAAAATGCCAAAATGTCCCGAACCCTTCTTCGGATGCGCTTTGGATGGACAAAACAGCAGTTCAAAGCTAAAAGTTACCAACCGATTTTCCTTGATGAAGCAAACCGCAAAAAGCCTCATTTCTTTCCTTCTTTTGCTGACCGCTTCCCTGCATCAGGCGCGGGCGATTCAGGATGGTAGTGGATTCAATACGACTGAACCGACGAACACGGATGTTGCCAACTGGACCACTGGCTGGGGTGCGAGCGGAGTGACCGGGTGGGCTTACATCGGCAGTGGCAATGATGCTAGTTGTGTCTATCTTGGCAACAACTGGGTTCTGACGGCGGGGCATGTCGGCGCTGGAACCTTTACTTTGCAGGGGACCGCTTATGCGGCAGTCCCTGGGTCAGCCCGGAGCTTAAGCAATCAATACGGCACGGCGGATCTGACCTTGTTCCAGATCGTTTCTGGCCCGAGCCTGCCAGCGCTCATGCTGGCCACTTCCGCTCCCGTCTCCTTTTCAAGATGGCAATCCGGCAGCCAGGTGGTGATGCTCGGCTACGGCGGTGGACAGGGGGAGACATGGGGGCTAAATACCGTGACCAGCAACAACATCTTAGTTTCGATCAACGGCTACTCCTATGAAAGCGTCGATTTTGAGACTGCTGGCGGCACAACCACCTCAGGAACATCCAGCGTGACCAATGATGCGCTACTGGTGCTCCATGATTCCGGCGGCGGGGACTTCATTTACGATGCAGCAAAGGGAAAGTGGCTTTTGGCGGGCATTAACGAAGCGGTAAACGGAAGCGACTCTTATATGGTTCAGTTGAGCGCATACGCCACGCAGATCAACAGCATTGTGAACGCTGTGCCGGAGCCACAGACATGGGTGTTCCTCGGTTTGGGCGTCGCCGTTTTCCTGATTCAGAGAAGCACGCGCCTCGGCAATATTTTTCGGTCGTTACATATCAAATAATCTCTCCATAATCAAACTCTCCACCCAAAACATTATGCTTAAACTCTCCCTCCCTTTCGTGGCGGTCGCGCTCCTTGCCGCCGCAGCCCAAGCCGAAATCGCCCAACCGGTTATTCAACGCGACGCCAAAGGTTTGGTCACAATCACAGCCGCTCCCGGTGCTGTCATCTACTATACCGTTGATGGCACTGAGCCGAACCAGAAAGGGAACGGAGGCGTTTACCTCGCGCCGATTCAGTTGCCCTTTAAAGCCGTCGTCAAAGCCCGGGCTTACGATAGCAGCCCCGTGGGCGCAGTCACCTTGGATGCCCAGGAAGGGGTTGCCACCCCCCCGAGCACAATCATCCCGATCACCCAGAACCGCAATTGGAGCAGTTATGATTGGGTCCAGCGGCACAACACTCTTTGCGCTCTGGTGCGCGAACGCAAACCGGCGCTCGTCTTCATCGGCGACTCCATCACCCACCAACTGGAAGGAAAGGACGTATGGCGCAAGTATTACGAGCCGCGCAACGCCGTCGATCTTGGCTTTGGCTGGGACCGGACGGAAAATGTGCTCTGGCGGCTCCAGCATGGAGAGTTGGAAGGAGTTGAGCCGAAAGTCGCTGTGATCATGATCGGGACAAACAACAGTGGCAGCAACCAACCCGCCGATATTGCAATCGGCATCCGCGCCATCTGCACGGAGATTCATCAGCGCACGCCCAATACCAAAATCCTCCTTCTTGGGATATTCCCTCGCGGAGAGAAACCCGATGATGGCCGAAAGAGGATCGATTCAATTAATAGCCTCATCGCAGCATTTGATGGTCAAGACGGCATCACGTTCCTCGACATCGGCACAAAATTCCTGAACCCTGACGGCACCATTTCCAAGGAAATCATGGGCGACTTCCTGCATCCAACTCCCAAGGGGCAGGAAATCTGGGCCGAAGCGATGGAGCCGACCTTGAAAAAATTGCTCGGCGAGTAGCCCTGCGACGGGCGTTTTTAGGTGTTTTGGTGGTGACAATTCCTCTTGTCACGGCAAGATGCGCCTACACCCTGTTCAAGTATGAAACCCCTCCTTCTGGTTGTATTCTCCGGCGGATTCCTGCTCGGAATCGGCACCGCCTTTTTCTTGAAATCCTCATCGCCTAGCGATGCAGGCAAAAGCGGAGCGCCGATCGTGAAAGTTGTGAGCAAGGCGGATCAAAACACCATGAGGATTTCGAATCCTTCCATGACGGCAGTGGGATCGACGGAAACTGCGCCGCAAGGGGATGCGAAGAGTTTTTCCACGCGCCTGCGCGATGTGCTTCACTTGGGCAACCAAAGTAAACGCTACAAGGCGTTGATGGGCCTTGCGGAGGGTATGGACCCCGCGCAAATCCGCGTAGCGCTTGCCGAGGTTGAGGCGTTGCGCGGCGTCGCGGAAAAGCAAGCCGTCCGTGCGCAACTTCTCGCGAAGTGGGCCGAGAGCGACCCGAAAGGTGCGCTGGCCTATGCCCAAGGATTGAAAGGCATGGAGCGGAATATAGCGGTTTCCGCCGTGGTTGGCGCGTGGGCCGAACGCGATCCCGTTGCTGCCGAGCAATGGGCCTCGCAGCTTCCTGCCGGTGCGGGAAGGAACGCAGCTTATCAGGCTATCATCGGTAACATCGCACAGTCCGATCCCGAGCGGGCGCTGGCCATGGCCCAAAGAGGTTCGCCACAACTGGCTCAACAGAGCATGTATCAGATTTTCAGCCAGTGGGCTGCGAGCGATCCCCAGGCCGCTATCAGCCGCGCCAACAGCCTGCCCGAGAACTTGCGCCGCAGCGCACTGCAGCAGATCGTTTCGGTTTGGGCCACCAGCGATCCCAACGCGGCGATGCAATTCGCCGATTCGCTTCCGAAAGGCAACAACCGCACGCAAATCCTTTCCAATGTCCTCGGGAGTTGGGCCAATCAGGATATGGACGCAGCCATGAATTATGTCCGCGCGATGCCCGACAGCAGCGCCAAGAACAACATGCTCCAGAACATGACTTTCCAGCTTCTGTGGCAGGATCCGGCGCGCGCCGTGTCGGTGGTTCAGGAAATGACGCCCGGCAACACCCAGGACAACGCGCTGCGCAACATTGCCTCCAATTGGATGCAAAACGATCCAACAGCCGCTTTGGCTTGGGCACAGCAGCAGACCGATGAGCATGTCAAAAACGCCATCATGCCGGGCATTGTCAGCAGCATGGCGCAAAATGACCCGAAGGGCGCACTCGCGCTCGCACAAACCCTTTCAGGCAATGCCAGGATTGATGCCATTCAGAATGTCATCTACCCATGGGCGCAGAACGACCCTGCAGGAGCCGCCGCCTGGGCAAGCCAACAGACTGACACTCAACTCAAAAACCGGGTCTGGCCGAGCATTATCAGCAGCATGGCGCAGAACGACCCGAAGGGTGCCGCCGCCCTCGCTCAAACGATCCCTGCGGGGGATGCCAGAAACAACGCTATTTCCAGTCTCGTTTCGCAATGGGCGCAAAACGATCCGGCAAGCGCCGCCGCTTGGCTGACGCAACTGCCCGATGGCAATGAAAAAAACAACGCTTTACAAAACGTGGCTAGCCAGTGGGCCAACAACGATCTCACTGCCGCGACGGCTTGGGTGCAATCGCTACCGGCGGGCGCAGCGAAGGACCGCGTGCTCAGCAGCGCCAGCTATTCCATTGTGAACAACGATCCGGCGGTCGCCATCCAGTGGGTGTCCAGCATCGGCGACGAAAAAATGCGCGCCAGCCAGTTGGAAAATCTTGCGAGCAACTGGCTCCGGCAGGATCAGACGGCGGCAGCGCAATGGATCAGCAGTTCCAACCTATCCGCCGACGTGAAAGCACGCCTGCTTCAGCAGAAAAATCGGTGATGAGCAGCCTGGTTTTTCCGGAAATGGTGAGTGGGATATCTCATAAGATATCACTGACTGTTTGTGTGTAGTTCCATGCGAGCTGTTGAAATTCGCTCCCACTTTTTCATGACGGCTCTCGCAAATCTGGATGCTCCATTCTATCATTCCGAATTCGACGTTCGCATTCATGACTGATCCATCCATTCTTTCGCATGATACGCAGGGGGATTCTGCCACTCCAGTTTTGCAAACTGGGGGCAGGAAATGGCGCACCCCGCTTCGGTTGGCAGCGCTGTTTCTATTTGCGATGGCGATGTGTTTGCCTGGAACCTGGGCGCTTCCCTTGGTGGATCGCGATGAAACTTACTACGCGGAAGTTTCCCGGGAGATGAATGAGCGGGGCGACTATATTGTGCCGCATTTCAATGGCAAACCTTGGCTCGAGAAAACGCCTCTACTTTTCTGGTGCCAAGCCGCTTCATTTCGGATCTTCGGTGAAAACGCGTTTGCCGCGCGCTTTCCTTCGGTGATCGCCACCGCACTGACCACGCTGATCGTTTTTGGTTTTTGCGCCAGCCTTTACGGGTCATCGGTGGCTTGGCGGGCGGCTATTTGCTTTGTGCTCTGCGTCCAAGTTGCCATTTTCGGCCGGGTTGGCATCATTGATATGCTGCTGACTTTGTTTACCACGCTTGCAACTTGGGCGGGTTGGGAGTTGTACCAAGGCAGTTTGCGCAAGATTTGGTGGTGGGCTTTTTATATTTCCCTGGCCGGAGCCGCCCTTGCCAAAGGTCCCGTCGCAATTCTTCCCCTAGGAACCATCCTGCTCTTTGCGTGGACGGTTCGGTCTCCGGATATTTTCCGCTCCATGAAATTCGGACGCGGGATTGCCCTGACTCTTCTGCTGGCAGGGTTATGGTTCATCCCTGTTCTGCTTCTCACCAAAGGGGAGTTCTACCAAAAATTCTTCGGCGATCAGGTGTTTCATAAACTTGCCAATGCGCAACAAGGGCATGGAGCGACATCCGCCCTCACTTACCTTGCGACCCTGCCTTTCTATTTTGTTCTTCTCTTTGCAACCTTCCTGCCCTGGTCGTTCTACATCCCGGCAGCTTACCGACGCATGAAGGCACAATGGACACCCGAGGATCGCTACCTTGCCTCCGGTATTCTCGTGACGTTCTGCCTGTTCAGCCTCCTGAAAACAAAACTGCCCCACTACACGCTTCCTGCATTTCCGCTAATCGCCTGCGCGGTTGCGCCGTCTCTTCCCGGTAAGCGCTTCTTCCAAATAAGTTCCGGTATGATCGCGGTGACTCTTGCTGCCGCTTTTATCCTGGCGCCCCTCGCCGTGCCCTATTGCGTGCAGTTGCAGCTAGCTGCTTCTCCCTGGCTGCAGAAGGACATGAAAATCGCGGTTGCCGACTACAGTGAACCGGGACTGGTGTGGTATCTGCGCGGACGCGTTACATCGTGGACCAAAACCATCAAGCCGTCTGGGGTTGTGGGATTCATGAGCGAACCCGGTCCACGGTTCTGCGTTATGCCCGCGGAAGAAGCAGTGCAGATTCCCAGCGATCCGGCATGGAAACAAGTAACAGTGAAGGGCGCTGATGTCGTCCACGGCAGGTGGATCAAACTATCAATGTTTGTGAAGACCGAATAGTGAACCAAGTGGTATTTTGACGCGCTGTGTAAACGCGACAATAGATATCCACTTGACAATTCCATCATGTCTGATGTAATATATATAAGTATAAATAAGTATATCAGTATGAGGTCTATAAAAGCGGCACTTTCATTTGGAATACTTGCCCTCCTAGCTGCATCACAGGGGCGGGCGACGGTTATTGTGACTTATGCTGAAAAGCCGGGTATTGAGACTTCCTCACTCGTCAATACAACCGTTGACACTTTTAACAGCAATTCCGTTGGCTACCATACTGCAGTAGGCGATCCCGTCCTCACATGGGCTGGCGTTGGCACCTTTGACCGCCTCGACATCAAGAGCGCAGATTCCTACGGCGGAGCCAACAACACCAATTACGCGGTGGTGGGAGTGGGTGTTGATACGGAAACCGCCCTCACCCTCAACACTCCCAGCTCCTATTTTGGGCTTTGGTGGTCGGCAGGGGATGCGCAAAATGTCTTGGATTTTTATAGCGGAGCCAATGGAACCGGCACATTGCTGGCTCAATTCACGACGGCAAACCTGTTGAAGGCGCTGCCCAAGAGCTACTATGGCAATCCGAACACGGGATACGCCGCAGGGCAGGATGCGGGCGAACCGTTTGCTTTCATCAACTTCTTTGGAGCTTCCGGAACCGCATGGCAATCGGTGGTTCTGAGAAACAGCAGCGGTACGGGTTTTGAGGCTGACAACTTTACCTCCAGAGTGGCCGCGTATAACTCCTCAACGGATGGCGCGATGCCGGGTATCGTCTTGGAATCTATCAATGGAACCCAAGAGACGATGGTGAGTCCCGAACCCGGCCCGATCCTTGCTGTCGGGTTTCTTTGCTGCTTGAGCGCGGGAGGCTCTTTCATGCGGCGCTTTCATCGCCGGGTTGCACAAATCTGATTGGTGCCTCGGTTTGAGTTCTATTGGTTATAAGGGAGCCCTGCTCAGTAATCGTGTTCTCGATCGCCTGCGTTACGTTCGGAATATTTGCGGGACTGGCTTTGGTGATCGCGGCGGGTGCGGCGCTCGACGGTCATCTTGCGTTTTTGGCGGTTGCGTTGGAGCAGCGCGATTTCCTCGTCCAACTTTAAGAGTCCCTCCAGGCGCTTGGCGTCCAGTTTGCCGGCCTTGATGGCGGCTTGAATGGCGCAGCCCGCGTTCGCCGCCCCGTGTCGGCAATCGGTGAATTTGCATTGCTTTGCCAGCTCATCCAGATCGGCAAATTGCTCGCGCAGGGTGTTCTCATCGGTCCACATGTGCACTTCCCGGATGCCGGGATTATCAATGATGATCCCGCCCGAGCGCAGCACCATCAACTCTCGCGCGGTGGTGGTGTGTCGTCCCTTTCCTGTGGCGGCATTCACCTCGTCGGTCCATTGATATTCGTCGCCAAGTAGGTAGTTGATCACCGAAGATTTTCCCACTCCGCTGGAGCCAGCAAAAGTAACGGAAACGCCGCGTTGGAGGTAGGTCTTGAGCACCTTCAAAGAAGTTTTTTTGACCACGCTGGTGAGGTGGACATCGGCTTCGGGATTCAGCGCCGCAATGGCTGCCACCGCTGCCTGGTTCTGCTCGGCGGAATAAAGATCAGCCTTGTTGACCAGCACGACTGCCTTGGCTCGGCTGCGGCCGATGATGGCAAAATAACGCTCCATGCGCCGGAGATTGAAGTCCGAGCCCGCATCGGTGACGACCACCGCGACGTCGATATTCGCGGCGATCACCTGCTCCTCAGTGCTGCGGCCCGACATTTTGCGGGAGAGCGAATTCTTCCTGGCCAACCGCGCGCGAATCACATGTTCATGGTCCTCATCGCCGACTTCCAGCGCGACCCAATCCCCCACGGCGGGCAATTCCGCATCCGTTTCCGCGTCGTGATAGACCTTGCCGCTCATTACGACTTCCAACTCCTCGCCCTCTCCCGTCAGGGCTCCGTAAGTGATTTTGTTATCGCGGATCAGCCGCGCGGGCACCCAGCCTTTAGCCTCGCCCTTGCATGCCTCCCATTGCTTTGCAAAGGCTTCATCCCAACCCAAGTCCTCCAGCGTCATGCGATGGTCTCCGCTAGGGTGGTCTCGATCAACTCCAGGATCTCTGAGCGTCCGTGACTGAGCTTTGATGAACTGGTCAGGACCGGGGGTGCCTCCTCGCTGATCTCCTGGAGCCGGAGCAAAAAGGCGTTGATATTGGCCTGTGCCGCCGTACGGGAAAGTTTGTCCGTCTTGGTAAAGGTGAGGACAAAAGGCAGCCCGCAGCCCACCATCCAATCGAGAAATTCGAGATCAATCTTCTGTGGGGTCAGGCGGGAATCGATCAGCACGAAAGTCCCCAACAGGTTCGGGCGATTTTGAAGGTAATCGGCAACGAACGCGCTGAAAGTGGCGCGATCTTTTTTGCCCACCTTGGCGTAGCCGTAGCCAGGGAGATCCACCAGGGTCCAGCTCTTGTTCACGAGGAAAAAATTGATCAGCCGCGTTTTTCCCGGCGTGTCGGATACCCTGGCCAGGTCCTTCACCCGCGTGAGCATGTTGACGAGGGAGGATTTTCCGACGTTCGACCGCCCGATGAAGGCAAATTCAGGAAGCTCCGAGGGTGGACAGGACGCCAGATCGGGTGCGCTGCCCAGCAGGGCGGCGCTGTGAATGGTCACCCGCGAACCGGTCTGATCGGGAAGGTGGAGCGGGACAGTTTTTTTCATTCGTAACGTAATGATAACACGACCTTCCCATACGCGGGAAAAGAAAAGGCTGAATTGCGGGAGGGCGTTGCGCTGAAGTGGTGCTGTTGTATAGGATGCGGCATGCCCAACGACGTCATTATCTATCATAACCCCCGTTGCTCGAAGAGCAGGAAAGCCCTGGAACTCCTCCAACAACACGGCCTCACGCCAGTCGTTATCGAATACTTGAAGGCCCCTCTGGATGTTGAAACGCTCCGGGCGTTCGGATTACCGCCCCGCGAGATCCTTCGCAAAGAGGAAGACGAATACGCTGCGTTGAATCTCGCCGATCCCGGCAAGACCGACGCCGAGCTTTTCGCCGCCATCGTCCAACATCCGATCCTTCTCCAGCGCCCCATTGTCATTGTTGGCAAACGCGCTGTGGTGGCACGGCCTCCGGAACGCGTGAACGAGTTGATCGGCCGGTAAACGACACCAGCTTCCTAACGCATCTCCACAAAAGAGAGCCCCAGCACTTGTCCTAGCTTTGCGATATCCGCCCGTTCCTGCTGGCAGATGAGGGCGATGGACACCCCCGTCCGGCCTGCGCGCCCAGTCCGTCCGCTGCGGTGCGTGTAGTAATCAATCTGATCCGGCAGTTGGTGATGGAGAACAAAGGCGAGCCCTTCCACATCGATTCCCCGCGCCGCGACATCCGTCGCGATCAAGAACTGGAAGCGCCCTTTGCGAAACGAGCGCAGCACCTTGTCCCGCTCTGTTTGCATCAAATCCCCCTGCAAAACGCCCAAAAGATGGCCGCGCTGGGTCAATTCGTCGAACAACTTGGTCGCTCCCGCCCTGGTCCGGCAGAAGATCACCCCGCGCTCCTCGCCCTGGCTCTTCAAAAAGCCAGAGATCCGGTCCGTCTTTTCCCTAATCTGGCAGACCATGAAACGGTGCGAAATATCACGGTTCACCACATGCTCCTGATCGATCTTGATGCTGTGGGACTTCGGCGACATGTAGTCCGTGATCAGCTTCTGCACCCCGGCCGGGATGGTGGCGGAAAAAAGCCAGGTGGCCCGCCGCCCTTTGGTCCTTGCGCAAATCTCCGCGACCTCCTTGCGGAAACCGAGGTTTAGCAATTCATCGGCTTCGTCGAGAACGAGCAGTTGGACCGCTTCGAGCGACAAAGCCGACCGGCCCAGCAAATCCAGCAACCGGCCCGGCGTTACGACGACCACCTGGGTCGGGCGTTGCAGCGCCGCGATTTGGCGATCCAGTTTGTCCCCGCCGGTGAGCACCTCCACAAAGATCTTTTGGGCACAGTATTTGGTGAACCGGAAAAGCTGTTTGCCGATCTGCTTCGCCAGTTCCCGCGTGGGAGCCACCACCACCGCCTGAATTTCCGGGGCTTCGGCGTCGATCTGCATCAACAACGGAATGCCAAAGACCGCCGTTTTCCCCGTTCCCGTCTGGGCTTGCGCGATGAAGTCCCCGCCCTTTGCCAGCAGAAACGGGATCGCATCGCGCTGAATGGCCGTCGGCGTTTTGATCCCCAGCTCTTCCAGCCCCCGGATCAGATCTTCCCGGACTCCCAAAGTTTTAAATGTTTTCAAAGTAGTAAAATTCCGAAAAGCGGACTCTTGGGAGCGGCGACTGGAAGCCCGCCACCCCGTCCGTTTTGGGTTTGGTCCGAATGCAGCGGAAGGTAGGCTACCCTGCCGCAGTGGCAAGCGCATTCTCCGCCGATGCAAGAGCCCTGGGCGTGATTAGGGAGACCTGCCGTGACTGACAAACCTCTGGAAACTGGTTTACGGGTAGCATTTCCCGTATCCCGCTCTTGTTCTCAATCAAGTTGCGGTGCCCGGGGCCTCACAACAAGCACCAGGCAGACGAGCCAAGCGGAAGCCATCCCCTCTTTGGGAAAGGGTTTAAATCCTATGAAGTCTGCACACTTTGCACCCTGCTCCTTTTCACTTCTTCAAGGCGCTCAACGGTCCAGAGTTTAATAAGGGCTTGGCGCGCCACGCCGATGCGGTTGGCCTCGCGATCCAACGCGGTAACCACCCACTTCGGAAAATCCACGTTGACCTTGGTGGGTGCCAAAAGCTTAGGGGAAACCGTCTTGGCGTTCTTTAAAGGTCAAGGTATCCGCCAGGCTGATCCGCGCGAATAATGTGCTCAAATCATGATAATTATCTTTACGCTTGTTTAATACCTGCAGATAGAGGTTTAATTTGGCAAAGGATTGGATATGCGGACCGCCGGACTGCCTCATGAACTTGTTTTATTTGGAAAGATTGGATAAAACCGCTTTTTCGATGTCGGCGCCGGTCAAATTATATTCTTTAAGCAGCTCTTCCGGTTCCCCGGACTGGCCGAAACGGTTGCGCACCCCTACGCGGATGACCTTGACCGGAAAATTTTCGGCGACTATCTCATCGATGCTGGAGGCCAGGCCGCCGATAGTACTATGTTCTTCGCAGACCACCAGCAGCTTGGTTTCTTTTGCCGCCTTAAGAATAACCGCTTTATCCAAAGGCCGGATAGTGTGCATATTGATCAGGCGCGCTTTAATCCCTTTGGCGGCCAGGTTCTTTACCGCGCTGATCGCTTCAGTAACCATTACCCCACAGGCAATGATCGCCGCATCATCCCCTTCGGCTAAAACCTGCGCCTGCCCGAACTTGAACTCCCCCTTGTTTTCAATGGTCGCTACTTTTGACCGGCCCAGGCGTATGTAAAAAGGGCCGGGGTTATTGGCCGCCGCCATCACCGCAGGAAACTCCGCAGTCAACGCCAACACCAATGCAAGTATCCTATCCGCCTCCACCTCTCTCGCTTCAAACATCCCAGCTTCTGTAAATGCTAATACCAACTCCCAAGTCTCAGGCATCACAACAGCAGTCAACGCCAATACCAACCTAGCCTCCACATCATTGGCGGCTGCAATTGCCGCTGGTACAGCAAATACAAACGGGGTAGTCTCTGCCGCCTCCACATCATTGGCTTCCGGAATTGCAGCGGGGAATTCTTCAGTTAACACAAACACCAATGCCGCTATCTTGTCCGCTTCAACCTCCCTCGCTTCGAACATCTCTTTGGGAACAGCTAACGTAAACAGCCATACTGATTCCCAGTTCACCTCAGCGATCTCAACCATCAATTCACATACCGATGCCACTGTCCTTACAGCCTCCTCATCCTTGGCTTCGACCATTCCAACCTCCGTCTGGTCTTCAACATCAAGGTCTCTCACCACCTTCGGAACATTGGCAGCTGATGTCTGGAATGTCGCTTCATCAACACTCACTGCTCCGGGAACGATCGGCAAGCAGTTTGCTACCAACGTAAGCACAGGCATCACTGCTTCCGATGTCTGGTCATTCGGTACTCGTAACCTCACTGTCGCCACTCTCTCATCC
>Ga0118677_10002308_pt1 | contig 38590 bp, 37 predicted proteins | sample AliMusrvi5mmetaG_FD_86154 | JGI IMG/M metagenome (GOLD analysis project Ga0118677, IMG submission 86154) | reverse complement strand
GTGCTTTGATCATCCCAAGACATCGTCCTCCCCCGTTTGTCGGTGCGTCTTCACAACCACACTCAAACAGGTTCAGAGGCCGATGTCTTCTTCATTCACCCACAAAGATCCAGAAAGAACCCATAATAACAAGTTCAGCATAGGACTCGACAATGATAGCAATGTGTATCCTCGTAGTAGTAGTCGCGCTATTCTTGCTCTGGATGGCGTGGGTAGTGATCACAGGGGTCCGTGAGTACAACTCGCCGGAGGCAGTTCTAAAGAGAAAAGTCGAAGCGCGTCAACGTGCGGCCCTTTCAAAAGGTATTGCGGGTTTGGCCATTGGCGTAGTTTACAATAGCCCGAAGACGGTGAAGGCTGCGAGTGTCGTCGGAGGATCAGGGCAGACATACCGTGACGACGTGTTGACAATCGACCTTATTTCCTATGAGGGGAGCGATTACGTGAACAGCGGGTACGTACCCGGTCCCACAAGTGTGAAGATCTGCATTTCTGGCAGTGACAGTCTGGTCTTCGCGTCGTGCGACAATGACATTGGTGCCTACATCCCGGGTTTGTGGGAACGACACCTAGTAACCATCGCCACGGAGGTCAGCAAACTTTCTGAAATGCGGGCGAGGCAACGAGCAGATCAAGAACACACTGACAAGCTGACAAGGTTTGGACTCAGGTAGAGCATTTTTGCCGCATTATTGGCCAAGCGGGGTAATCGTCGCGCAACCGCCCTGTCCTAAAACAACTGTTTATGTAACGCGTTACAAAATGGGTTTGAGTAACGCGAATCGGGGGCAATGTCAGGCGGGGGATTTTGTAACGGCCTTCAGGTAGCGGTAGACCGTCCCGTAATTGACGCCCAGCTCGGCAGCGATCCGACGAACCCCCAAGCCCTGCCCCTTCAACTCCAGCGCCTTGCCGATGTCAAAGCCAACCCTCGGCCTGCCCAGCTTGACTCCGTTGGCCTTTGCGCGGCTGATGCCCGCCCGAACGCGCTCGATGATCGTCTCGCGCTCGAACTCGGCAATGGCCCCCAGAAATGTCAGGACCATTTTCCCGTAGGAAGTGGTCGTATCAATGGCCTGAGTCGTAGAGCAGAAATCGACGCCATGGCCGCGCAGGGTATTCAGGATGTTCAGCAAATCAGCCACGGAACGCGCCAGACGGTCGATCTTCCAGACGACCAGAACCGAGAACTTGCCCTTGGCCGCGTCCTGCACCATCTGCTGTAGCGCTTGACGGTCAGCGTTCTTGCCTGAGATGCCGGCGTCCTCATAGACCTTGGCGACCACCCATCCCTGCCGCTCACAATACTTGTCCAGTTCCAGCCGCTGGTTCTCGACGGTTTGCTGGTTGGTCGATACGCGCAGATACAACGCCACTTTCTTTGACGCATTACTCATTGGGCTCCTCCATTACCTGACAAAATCAGGGGTCTTGACCGATTGCCTTTGTCGCGCCCCGGCGGCGGCATACATGCGTTCCCCCTGAAAGACCGCCACTTCCGTGCGAATGGCCGTCAACGGCACCAGAACCACATGCTGAAAGAAACGGGGTCTACATGGCAGATGATTCGTCATCGTTCATGCGTTCATGCGTTAGCCGCCTTCTGGATCTCCCAGCCGACATTCGCGCTGTCTCCATCAACGCCGCCGTCAACGTAGAGCCGGATCCGTCGAACACCTTTTGACGAGTACGCCTGATAACACGCGTCGGTCAGCACGGATGCCAATGATGAAGACAGCGCTCTGGCCCCCGTCTTGCTCTCCAATGCGCGGCGGACCAGCAGATCCGCGACGGCTGGATCGACAATGAGTTCAAGCCCGCCCAATGCCAACTCCCGTCGGTACTGACTGATGGTGTTTTTCTCCAGAATCGCTTTCATCTGCTCAACGGACAGATCCTCGAACCTGACCATGAGGCCGAACCGCCCCACCAATTCCTCTAACAGGCCATACTTTGCGAAATCCGTCGCAGGGCAACCCTTCCCGTCTCCATCCACGTCCACGGCATTGGTCTTCAGTCCGAACCCAATCGCCTTCTTGCGGCCTCGGACAAACTCAAGCCCAGAGAAAGCGCCACATCCGACGAACAGCGCGTTGTCCGTCCGAAACTGGATGCGCTGACTGCGGGAGCCGTAATCGCCAATATCCATCGGAACGTCAATCACGGCACCTTCTAATATCTTCAACAAACCGCGCTGGACGCCAAGGCACGAGACATCCTTCGTTGATCCCTGCCCAGAAAAGCTGGCGCGGTTGACTCCATTGCCGGCAATCTTGTCGATTTCATCCCAACAGACCAAGCCTGCCTGCGCCAGCGGGATGTTGCCATTGGCCGCAAACACCAATCTCGTCAAGGCCCACTCGACTTTATCACCGACGTACCCCGTCTCCGAATATCGAGTCGAATCCACAATAATGGACGGCAGTTTCAGGACCTTGTCGAACAGAATGCTGAGCAGGAACGTCTTGCCAACGCCTGTCCGCCCGAAACACAAAATGTTCTCACGTTTGGGCAGGTCCCGTGGGTTCACGTTCTCGACGTAGATGCGGCGTAGCCTTTGAACGTGACGAAACGCGGCCAGACAGATGGCGCGTCTTGCCTCGGCTTGACCGATATACCCGTGACTCGTCAGAATTTGGTCCATCTCGGCGGGAGACAGAATGGGGATGGTGCGAAGATGGGCGACCAACTCAGCCGTGCCTGTGGAGAAGGCTTTGGGTTTCTGCGGCTGCTCTTCAGGCTGGTTTGGCGCTGATGGGGCAGTGTTTGGACTCTGCGCGGTTCGCTTGTCCCCCATTTGCTTTCGCAATCGGGAGACACTATCGGCGCTAACCTCTGGGATGCAGGCTGCGCCACCCAAAAATTGCGCCACCAGTTTGCCGGCGAGGACGACACGCGGCGTATGGCCTGACGACTCGCGGACTTCAATGACGCCTCTTTCCACGGCCCATGTTGCGATGACTCGTCGGTTTTCGAGCAACTGGGCAACGTCATCGGTGGTGCAAACGGCCTTGGCCACGTCGAAAATGGTGAAAGTATGGTCGGGACAAAGGACGGCCAGCCCCGCGAAGAAGCTGAGGATACGAACCAGTCTGAGGTCCAGTTTCGTGGACTCATTCGACAGGCAGCAGTTGCGAAGTAGCGCGGCCTTGGCCCGATCCTTCTTAGTGGTAAAGGCGAACTCGATCTTCTCCTCGGCTGCGCGGATGCGTTTCTCGATGTCGGCACGGGCGTCGGGCGTCCCCATTACGTATGACGTATCCAGTTTCCATCGCGTGACCAAATGCCTGCCGAGTTCGAGAATGAGGGCGCTCTCGGCAAACAAGCTGGTCTGGTCGGAACATAGTGGGTGCCATGGGGGCATATATCACTTCTGTCTCTTTCTGGTCGTCTCGAAGCGCATGACCGTCCCGCAGATGGGACAGCGGTAGACGCGCCCGATGGTGCATTCGATTTGGTAATGATCGAGGGGACAGACATAAATGAGAACCGTTTCGCCTGAATTTTCACTCATGTTCTGTCCCTCCCGACCTTTCGACCTTTCGGCTTGTTGACCTGCTGGCCGCTCCCGCGATGATGGCCGCAGCCTACCGACTACCGCAGATGCAGCTTGTAACTATCCCCAGTGCGAACCACGTAATAGCGATCCGCTGGCAACTTGGCTGCGCTCGGATGCGCGGTGCCATCTTCCTTGCAGCTAAGCACGACTGCCGCGTCGTAGCCCACATGCTTGGCGTCTTTCCCCGTGACCTTGACCCCCTCGGCAATCAGGGCCGGACGCGTGATGCCGTCCTTGTGGGCGTGAAGAATCGTCCAGAGGGCCGCGTATGAACTGGTGGCGCGGAACGGGCAGATGTCGGGGACGTTGCCATTGGCTTTCGACGCTTTGGCCGCTTTGATGGCGGGCTTGGTCGCCTTGTCCGTCTTGGTCGCCGTCGCGGCGGGCTTCTTCGCGCTCTTGCTCGCCTTGGCCTTGGCGATCTTCTTCTCCGCCTTCGTCGGCTTGGTCGCCTTGGTCGGCTTCGTAGCCTTCGCGGCCTTCTCCGCCTTTGCCGCTTTCGGCTTGGCGTTGTTGCCCGTCTTGGGAGCCTTGGCCGGCTTGGTCGCGGCCTCGGGCTTGCCTACCACGACTCCCGCTGGCTCCGACGATCCCGCCTGAACTCCTTGAACGCCCTGAACTCCCTGCGCCGTCCCGATACCACCTACATTGTCACCGTTCATGATACTGACTCCTTCCGTTGGTTATTGGTTGTGCTCTAACCTGTGCACCATGGCGAATAGACTATCACATCCTTGCGGAAAGTCAATCTCTAATTGTGGAAAATGCCATATATCTCAGCATTTTGTGAGTAGTGGTTAGTTGGTTCCAAGGACGAGGACGACGAGTACGCCTCGGAGGCCGCGCAGGGGAAACGTGACTATTTCCCGCTGGGCCTAGGACCCCCGGGGGGGTCTCGGAATTCCCAAAACGGCTTTGCTGGGATACCTTTTAGCCTGCGTGACAAGCTGATGTTCATGACAGGGGCTTTTTGACAATTGTCGGAATCGGGTCCCCCTGCTGGCAGGGGCATGGCCCTTTTTGAAAACGGCAAAATATGGGTCCCCCTTGGGTCTCCAGAAAACATCCGGCACCAGAAATAAGCACGGGCGGGGACGGGGGGGGATGGGGCCGATTTTACAATCGGTTGTAAAAGGGGTGCCCTACGCAGCAGGGCATAGCCATTTCGGATTTTGGCCAAAATGGGTCCCCCTGCCGCCCACCGGAATTATCACACAGCCATGCAGGAATTTCCGTCCTGCCCATCGAATAGGATCTGCATGAAAATATCCAAACTACATCCGGCCTTCTGGTTGATTTCAATATCCACGCGAGGCGAGTGGGACGAGATTGGCAGGAAGGCTGGCTGGACTCGGCCAGAGCAGGCTGCGACCACCACTGACATGAATGGCATGAGCAACGCGGGTCTGACATACAACGAGACCGAGACGACGGAGATCGAAGTCGATGACTTTTCGGACGCGACGGACGCGACGGACGATACGGACAAGACCGACGAACCCGACAATACGGACGAAACGGACGGCATGGAAATCGAGGTAGTGTTTTCCTGCGATGAGGTCAGCCCATGAAAATCACAAAAGCAGGGCAACGAATCGGGAAACGAGTCGGCAAGAAGACGGGCGGGCTTGAGGTCGCCGATGCGGACGCGGACGTAGACGCGGACAAGACCGCGTTGACCCCCGCTGACTTCTCCTTGGAGAACCTCGAAGTGACCGTCGAGCAGGATGGACCGGCGATTTGGTCGGTCTACGTGACCATTTCAGGAATCACTTCGCTACTCATTACGAGTGCATCCCCCAATGGCCCGTTTGCCGTGAAAGGCTTGTTGGATCGTCTGTGGGAGGAACGCGCTGTTTTGCGGGAACAACACGACAAAGGCACTCATGACTGCCACCCCTAGTCGCCACCAGTCTTAGAGTGCCAGTTGTTCAGCTTCTTGACCACAGCGAGCTCTAGTTCTGTCGGCGACTTGTCGCCGATGGTCTGTACCCCGCAGTTTTGGCCATACTCGGCGTTGTTCCCATCCTCCGTCAGCTTGAGGCAACACAGACCACTTTGGATGGCCACACCCCCGAAAGCGTTGTGTGCCCTCCACGAAAGTCGCAGAATGTACCATGGGTGTTTGTTTTCCACGACAGACCAACTATCCACATCGTAGTAGGATCGATCAACCAGCGACAGATAGACCATCTTCTTCGCCTTGTCGTAGGCAAGCTGTTCATAGTCGTCTCTTGTTTTGGGTTTGGCAGGCGATGAGAGCCAAGCCCAGATGCCACCACCGATCACAAGCAGAACGATGACCAAAAGAATACCGCCCCATGTGTTACTTGAATCAGTTCGCGTTGATGGTTCCGGAACGATCACCGCGCCGTCGCATGTCGGACACCTCACGGTCTCCCCTGCGTAGCAACGCCCTTGGACACCGGTTTCGCAATGAGGGCATGTGAAAGACATCTGCTTGCGTGGTGGTTCTCTCAGAGGTGCAGGATTGGGAGCCGAGTAGGACGGGGGTGCTGGTGGTGGCGAAGACCGTGGCAACGATGGTGCTGACTTTCTAAGTTGCAGCTTTGGCTTTGGCTGAGCGGGAATGACCAACGCCTTCCCGCAATTCGGGCACTCGGCAGTTTGCCCTGCCATATCTTCCGTCGCCTCAAGTTCCTTCTGGCAGTGAGGGCATTTGATTGTGAATTCAGACATCGCCATTCCTACCAGCAACTCTCCACCTGCACGGTAGCATTAACCACACTCTCAACCGCTCGCTCGATCGATCCGTCGCTATGGTTGTCTGCGACTTTCAACTGCCCAACGACATCGGGGTATTTTTGGAGAAAACTCAAAGCATCTTTGCCCTGCAAAACATAGTTCACAGCTCCCGAATGGCCGGTCAGTAGCCGCACGAAATGAACACCTAGCCTAGTTGTAACAACGCCGACAACAGACCCACTTTCTGTTGTAAGGGGGCCACCACACTGACCAGTCTGCATCACAGCATCAATTTGAAAGTGATGGGCATCATTCAGGACTCCAACAAGTCTGTTGACGGTGCCTTTACCTACCGTTGCACGGCTTTCCCCTAATGACGGGCTAGGAAAGCCAAACAGTAGTACGTTCTCACCCAGTTTCGCTGGTTCCTTCGCAAATCGAACCGGATCAAACGTCCCATTGATCTTCAACAGGGCCAAGTCGCTTGAGTCGTCAACTCCTATCACTTTTGCTTCCAAAACACCTCCGTGGGTTTGCACCCTAACCTTGTTCCCACCCTTAATGACATGTTGACAAGTTAGGACATATCCATCCGATGTAACTACAAACCCAGATTCCGATGACATAACCAACTCCTTCAACCATGATCTGCTGCTGGCGCCCGCAGCGGATGAAGAAGCACTGTCCGCATAGGAACTCACCAGCATTCGCACACCTGAATTATTGCACTTGGGGCATTTGCCGACCCCAAGACAGTCAGGGCAACGCAATTGACATTTGCCCGTCCCGCCGCAGAATGCGCAATCTAGGTTTCGTCCAGCGCCCCCACACAGCGAACACTTGCCGTTCCCCCCACACAATGGGCACGGCAAGACGCCTCTTCCGCCGCACCGGCTACATGTCTGCAACACCGACCTTTTAACTCTGCCAGTTCCAAAACATGTCGCACACTTGTTCACCGTAGGACCAAACGGTCCACCACGAAGGCCTTCTTTGTACCCTGCTCCGCCGCAACTTGGGCAAACGTCTTCGTAGGTGACGCTATTAGCACCTGATGCGCATTCTGGGCATTGAATTGTGCCTCGCCCATTGCAATTGAAACAATGACCGGAACCGCGACACGGGTCACACAGACATCTTGTACATTTGACATCCCAAGTCCCGACTCCTCCGCAGGTGGGGCATACATCAGAACCGCCACACTCGCTGCATTTCTCAGGATAGAGCGGCCTAACACAGCGAAACCCGATGAATGGTCGGCCATCACTCCTGCACCCCATTTTTTGCATAACATCGGCGGGATAGTTGCGCTGCCACGCACTCATATCGGTGTCTTTTTCGGCAAGGTAGTTCCCCCCACGATAGATATGAATCTCACGGTCTGACGGAGGTACTTGCGTTGTGAAATGCTTTTCAAAGTCTCTGTCGCGATTTGCGTTAACATCATCCGCTAAAGCGACCAATGGATTACCAAACGGAGATACGCCGTAAAGTGTTGGAGAGTAATAATCAGCAACCCACTCAGCAGCATTCCCCCCCATGTTAAGAACACTGAAAGGGCTGATGTCTTGCACAATGTCCATTGTGGTCCCAAATAGGCCGCCTACAGTGGTAAGTGCTTCGCTGGGCAGTGAGTTCGTAACACCCCACGGCACGGGACTGAGAACAGGAGCGGCAGGGGCGGCAATTTGTGGTGTTTCAGTGCGGACGCATGAGCACCCAAAATGAGGTTCTGGCTTTGGAGGCGGGGGGGCGTTCTTGGCCATCTGGGATGAAATGTACTGCCTGCCAGACTGACAACTGACAGCTACAGTATTCGGCAGTTGATCGCCCCAAGGATACTGGCGGCCATCAGATCCTCTCGCGGCAAACTCCCATTCTGCTTCAGTAGGCAGGCGCTTGCCCTTCCATAATGAATACGCGTATGCATCATACCAGTCCACTCCCATTGCGGGCAAATCATCCCCTGCCAGTTCGGGATGATCCCAAGAACGGGCGTGATGTCGTTTCATGGGTGGAGCGTCTTTGTGTTCCATCCAAACCTCTTTAGTCCGGTTGACGAAATCGGCGAACTCATGGAACTCCTTGTTCGATACTTCGTACCGGTCCATCAGGAACGGCCCTACGTAGACAAAATGAGGCGGAAAGGCAGGCTCTCCCGGCCTGCCTTTCAGGTCACCCATTAGCAGGAGACCTCCCGGGACATACACCATGTCGTCGTTGGTGCGGCCACGTTCGCTCGCGGCAGGCGACCCCTTGTCCGACGCCATGAATGTTCGGTATTCACTATTGAGAGTGCCATACATGTCTCTGACCTGATCAAAATTCATCATTTCAAACACGCTTGTGTAACTCGTCTGTGGCGCATTTAGTTCCTGCCGCTTTATCATTTCGACAGGGATAACACTGTGCAGCCAATAGTGCATGAAGGGGTTGAGAACATCTCTTGCGGTGTTAATGACCCCGATTTTCGGCATCTTGTCTCGCATCTCCGTCTCTATATACCTCGGTTCATTTTTCGCAATCTCACGCAGGTCATCCATCATTTTCTTTCGATATGCTGTGGCAGCCGTAGAATTCCCTTGGAAATGCTTACTGATCGCGTTCAGTGCATTCAGTATGTCTGCAATGATGATTTCGTTATCTTCTGGCCCTGTACTCCATCTCCCGCATACCTTCAAATCTCCCGCGTTGATATGGTCGAGTTCTTCGAGGCAAAAATCCCTCCGGCGCTCCATCGTTGGGCACTCCTTGGAAACTGCACATTTGATCAAGAATTCGTCAATCAGTGCCAAAGCCTTGACCAGATCGGCTTTGACAGGCGGCTGGCTTGGCAATGGCACTTCTTTTATTATGGCTATGGCAAACTGCCCACTTACGTCCGCCGGAGTTATGCTCGCTATTTGTGCTCTGGGAATCTGGTTCTTGCCAAGGACTCCTTTGGCGGACTTGCGAACAGTGACACCATTTGTGTCACTAGCGATGACTTCGCCTTGAAATGATTCGCCGCTTTTGAGGGTTACGAGGACGAGGTTAGTGCTTAAAGGTGGGATTATGGATTGTGCTTCATGGGAAAGTTGATCAAATGTCACACCGCACGCCATATTGCATAGCACCGCCATTCCAAGCATCGCCATCACGTATTTCGTCTTCATGCCTGTCGCCTTGCCTTTCTTCCTTACGTCACCTCGCCAAAAAAAGAGGGCGTGGGTCAACGTTCCCCACACCCCGACTCCGGCACCGCCAAGCGCCTTTGGAGAGACATGAAGCCCGAAGAACCCACGCCCAAAGGCATGAGTTCCCGGCATGTCGTCTCCCCATTCACTAAACTTGGCGGTTTTGAGTCGGGACGATTCCGAGAAAAATCTATGTCAAAGTACTAGTCCGATTCCTTGCTCCTTAAATATGGTCGGGAATGTCAGGACGCAAATCTCCGTCAGGACAGGTTCCCGCGCCTCAGAGGGGATGAAATACCCGCGAGGGGTCATACCGCAAGACAAAACGGCGAACGCGGGACAATCAAGGCACAGACGCCAGAATCGGATCAAGTCCCTGTTCGAGACCTGAATCTGCCCGACCACCCTTTACAACGAGCAGAGCCTCGTCCTCCGAGACGGCTGAATACAACTTGGCGAGTTCCCATCGGCCTTGCAGAAGCATTTCCTCTTCGGCCTCCGACAACGGCATCCTCTGCATCGCTGTAGCCGTTGCTGTTGCAGCGCCGGTTTCATCGACGTGAATCATGAAATGCGGCCCATCCTTGCCTGACGGATCGCTCTGGTTCTCCGTCCCCCACCTCTCAAAAGCCAGAAACAAGTTCCTAGTCGCCTCAAGTATCTTCAGTTGGCCATCCGCCCTGTCGATAGCATGGATGGCGAAGCACTCGATGGGCAGTGGTCTTCCTTGGTGTTTCAGCTCTCGGTATAGTCTGTCGAATGATGGGTGAACAACGAGTCCATCGGGCTTTGAAAGCCGGGGGAACTTGACGCACGGGCCAACGAGGCGAACCTGATGGTCACCTGTACTCAGTTCGATCCGTCTCACGGGCTGGGGCATCCAAACTCCATTTGCCTCTGATCCACCTCGTCTACCATTCCATCGTAGAGAGATGGAAACTGATCCTTGGCAACCCAACAGACGGCGGCATCCTACTTTCGGCGCTTCCCCTTGCCCCGCCGCACGGCTTTGGGTGCCTTCTTCACCGGCTTCGCCTCAACCATCGCCGCCAATCGCTGCTTTGCTTCCTTGGCTCCAATGCCCCTGACCGCAAACACCGCCGCCTTGGTCTTGTCCCGCAGTTTCAACATGGCGGGCTTACTCTCCCAAAGAACAACAGCCTTGTGCGATACCCCAACCAGCTTGGCTAATTCCTTCTGCGTTACCCCCAACTTCTTCCGCAGGCTCTTGATCCCCTTCCCTGAGATCCAACCCTTCTCCGATTGTTCGGCGGCGGGTTCAGGTTGGGCGGCTTGGCATTTCGTCATCACCGCCTGAAGTTCCTTGTTCGCCTTTTCCAGAGCGGCCAGACGGGATTTCAGGTTGGCGACATCTTTACGGAGACGGATGGTGGGTTTGCGGATGGGGGTTGTGGCGAGTTTGGCTTCGTGGCGGGAGATGCGGGATATTTCTTCTTTGAGAACCTTGGCGATATTTGGCATGGGTCTTCCTTTTCGATAATGTGTTCGTTGCTAGACTAGTCACCGTCGAGATGCTTCGCCCTCTCACGACTTTGGCTTCATTGGCCTTTTGCGGGCACCACAATCTCTTTCTCAAAGTCCAAGGACTTGTGGTCCTTTCCGTAAAAGAGCTTCCCCTTCACGACATGACGTTCACCAAACCCGAGGATGGGGCAGACGCAATACACATGCACTGTGTTTTGTTGATCCAACGCCACCATTGTAGAAATATTGCCATTGCGAATGTAACAACTTAGGGCTTCGCCATCTAGGGTGTATGAAACGTTGTCAAACACAACCGGCAAATTGCCGTCCTTTGTGACGGTGAGTCGGATGGCAGTTAGCTCGTGACCCAGCTTTTCGTCCAGTTGAAAAATAGGCTCGACACCAGTGATCGTGAGCTTATTCAAAGACAATGGCACATCTTTCTGCCAAACGACTTTTTCCGGGTCAATAGTTTTTACAAGTAGTGTCCATGTCCCCGCTTGGGGTTGTCGCATAGGCACCTTGGTCACATAGCAGTTAGCAATCATGTCTTCCTTGCTTATAGTCGTAATCTCCGGCTCACCTTCGGGACCCTTGAGGATTACGGCCAATTGGGCGGCTGGTCCCCTAATTGTTGTCTCAAAAGCTGCTTGATTACTACTTTGTAGTGAAACCTGCCTATAGTCCACGCTATATGGACTGGCAAAGAGACTGGGCACACTAATGCTGCTCCCGCCGCCGTGGTTCTTCAACAGGAAGACAACCGCACCAACGAGGCAGATTGCGACAAGCCACCCCACTATTGCCCCCGAAGACCAAGTGGATCGGGCACGTCGCTTACCGCTGGGATTTGCGGTAAATTGAGTCAATGCAGGAGGGACTGAGGATGGGGCAAAGGGATCGGCGAAGGGTGACTCTGACGAACCCGTTGTATGGACCGGCAGGTTGGGCACATCACTATCCGAATCACCTGAAACCTTCTCTATTGAGGTGGGGAAAACACCTTGATTGGCAAGAATGGCAAGGGCGCCGGCTTCATTGCCAGCCTCGACGCTGCCCTTCAGTTGCTTCCCGTCTTTTGTCATGCCGACGTAGTTGAATGTGGCCATGCGTCACCCTTTCTGGAACTGCTATTTGATGGTGATGGATTCGGGAGCCGTTGCCATGGGGTTATTCCTGTACCTGTTAGGGATGCCATTGCATAGCATTACGGGCACCGTTCTGGTTCGCATCCCTTTGGTACTGATAATACCATTTCACTGCAACACAGCCTATTATCGCAAGCACAATAAACAGCAGCAAGTATAGCAACTGCCGTGTTCCTTGAGGCACAGGAGCACCGCACTTCTGGCATTTCGTGGCTCTATTGCTAACATCTGAACCACACTCAGAACACTTTACGAGTGCCATCTTAGCCTCCTCTACTCCATAGCCGTCCCGTGTTGCTCCCTTGGACCAAGTAGGTCGGGGAGGACTGTTCCCTTACTTCGGGCAGGATAGTCTTCGGCTGGGGCGGAAGCAACGAGGGATTTCACGATTTACGCTGTAAGCGGCTACTGGCTATGGTACAACCATATCAGTAGGTTCATCATGATTTCACGGCATACCAGCATAGCGGCAAGGCTCGGCCTCCTGACGCTACTACTCCCGTTGGGAACCGCAACGGGGGTCCAAGCCGACGATTTCGCCTTCACGACCAATGGCGATAGCACGATCACCATCACGGAGTACACGGGTACCAACAGCGTGGTGACCATCCCAGACACAACGAATGGCTTACCCATCACCATCATTGGGGACTCGGCATTCCAAAACTGCTTCGGCATGGCCAGCATCACCATCGGAACCAACGTCACCAGTATCGGGGATAATGCTTTCTGGCAATGCACTAACCTGACCAGCGTGGCAATCCCCGCCAGCGTCACAAACATCGGGTTTCAGGCTTTCGGGGTTTGCATCGGGTTGACCAACGTTGCGATGGGCACCAGCGTTGCCACTATCGGGGAATGGGCGTTCGTATTCTGCTACAACCTCACCGCCATCGCCGTGGATGACCTCAACCCTGCCTACAGCAGTAAGGATGGGGTCTTATTCGACAAAGACCAGACTGCACTGGTCGTTTGTCCGGAGGGCAAGGCCGGAACCTATGCAATCCCCGAGAGCGTCAGCAATATCGAACGAACCGCCTTCTCTGGCTGTGGCCACTTGACCAGCGTCCTGATCCCGACCAACGTCACCGAAATCGGGGACTATGTGTTCGGCGGATGCGGGGGACTGACCAACTCCCTCAACCTCGAAGACGTCACCACCCTTGGGGTTGGGGCGTTCTACAACTGCAAGAAGATTCCCAGCGTCACGATGGGCAACGGTATCACCAGCATCCCGAATGAGTCATTCTTTTGGTGCGAGAGCCTGACAGACATTACGATCCCGACCAGCGTCACCAACATCGGGTACGAGGCGTTCTTTCTCTGCACCAACCTGACGAGCGTCTATTTCTATGGCAATTCTCCTGTAGCAGATTCCAGCGTGCTTTTCGGCGACCCGGCGACCGTCTATTACCTGCCGAGTACGACAGGCTGGGGTTCGACGTTCGGTAGTCGCCCAACCGTGCCCATAGGGTTAGCCTACGCCGACAACGGCGACGGAACCTGTACCATCACGGGCTACAGCGGGGATGGCGGGGACGTGACCGTCCCCAATACGATCAGCAACCTGCTCGTAACCGGCATCGGGTACAGGGCGTTCTGGGCCTACCCCAGCCTGACCAGCGTGACGATGGGCACTAACATCGCCACCATAGGAGCCGAGGCGTTCTTGGGCTGCACCAATCTGACCAGCGCAAACCTACTCAACAGCGTCACCTACTTGGGAAACAGTTCGTTTCAAAACTGTCAGATCCTGTCCGGCGTGACAATTCCGAATAGCGTCACGAACATCGGCGGTGCGGCGTTTGAATTCTGCAATAGCCTAAAAGAGATCACGATACCAGACAACGTCACGACCATCGGGGGCAACGCATTCAATAGTTGTTTCGGTCTGACCAACGTCCTCATCGGTGGTGGCGTAAGCAGTATCGGGGACGGAGCGTTTTCCAATTGCCCACGCCTTAAGTCGATAACAGCGAATGCTTCCAACTCTGTTCTTAGCAGTTTGGCCGGAGTCTTGTTCGACAAGGGTCAAACCACCCTCATCCAATGTCCGGGGGGCATAACGGGAGGTTACACGATCCCCAATGGCGTCACCAGCATCGGTGACTACGCTTTTAATGGTTGCCTCGGGTTGACCAACGCCACGATCCCCATCGGCGTCCGCAGCATTGGCGAGGGGGCGTTCTATTGGTGCACCAATCTAACCAGCGCCATGATTCCCGATAGTGTCACGAACATCGGGAACGATGCTTTCTTTTGGTGTCCCAGCCTGAATAACGTGATAATCCCCGATGGCGTCCTGAGCATCCGGGACGATTCTTTCGGAATGTGCCGCAGCCTGACAAACGTCACGATTCCAACCAGCGTCACGAGCATCGAACACGGAGCGTTCTGGGCCTGCTCCAGTCTGATCAGCGTGACGGTCCCCGCCAGTGTGACCAGCATCGGTGACTTTGCGTTTGAGTCGTGTGCAAACCTGACGGGAGTCTATTTCAAAGGTAACGCCCCAAGCCTTGCTTCGTCTGGTTCGATCCTATTCGACGGCGACATCAACGCCACTGTCTATTACCTTCCGGGCACAACGAACTGGGGCTCGACCTTCGGCGGACGCCCGACGGTTTTGTGGAACCCCCATACGCAAAACGACGCCAATTTCGGCGTACAGGCGAACCAGTTCGGGTTCACGATCACAGGCAGCACGAACCTCGTTATCGTGACGGAAGCCTGCACGAACCTGATAAACCCCGTCTGGTCAACGCTGGGAACCAACACGCTCACAGGCGGATCATCCTATTTCTTCGACCCCCAGTGGACGAATTCTGCCTGTCGGTTCTACCGGTTCCGCTCGCCGTAGGGGCAGGATAGTCCTCGGTATGGGCGGAATCAACCGGCGATTCTGTCGTTTCCGTCTCAGGTAATCCCTGATGCCAGAATCAGGTTTTGACCCAATTGTGCATGAGGCGGGGATCGTGTTGTATAGCGCTGTCAACGGACGGGCTGGCGCTGCTGCATCCCCCTGTGGCAGTCGCTCAAGCTGTTCCTCCGCAAGTTTTGGTGAGGGCGTTCGGTCAGCCGTCCGTTGACACTTTTTCAAACCTCACCGTCTGGTTCTGGCAGAATAGAAACGGTCATGTCGCTTGCATACGAAATATCACCGTCAGGCGACCAAGTGCGGGTTATCGGCACCGGCCAGTTTACCACCGCCGATTGCGTAGGATTGGTCAAGCGTGTCATGGCTGATCCCCGAAACCGTCCCGAATCCTCCGCACTCATTGACCTACGCAATGCCACCTACCATTCCGATAATCTGGCGGAGGTCATAGACATCGCCACGGCATTGGAGACATTCTATTCCCTGCTCAAAACCAAAATCGCCATCGTCGCCAAGCAATCCCTGCTTCTTCCCGCTGAGGTAGTTGCCACCCACGTCAGGACGGCGACACATGCGGTAATCAGGGTTTTCGTGGATGTTGCCGCCGCCGAGGCGTTCTTGCAGGGGAAGTCGGCAGGGGTCCGCCGTCATTGTCATCGTCAACGTCAACGTCATCGTCACCACTTTGCAGCAGGTCTGTAGGCGTCTTTGACTCTTTCGAGGGCGGCATTGGCGGCCTTATTGGCGGCAAGGGCGGCTAGGAAGACTGTGGCAGCCTTGTTGCTGGCGGCAAGGGCGGCTTTGGTGGTGGACTTGTTGCTGGATGCCTTCTTACTGGCAACGGTGGCAGCTTTGATGGCGGCCTTTGTGACGGCTTGGGCAGCCCTTATTGTTGCCTGAAGTTGCAGGCTTTCGACTCGCACTCCCGTCAACTTCCTAGCGAGGGTTTTGTCTTGGAGACTCATTTCGGTTGCTTCCCTTCGGCATCGGCAGCCTTGTAGGCAGCGTTGGCGGCGTCCAAGACTGCATGGGCGTCATGGGAGGCGGCGTGGGCGCAGTGGGCATCGGCTTGAGCCCTTGCGAGGGTGGCTTGGGCAGCGTCGTATTCGGGACCAAGCGCAACTTGGGCGGCTGCGTGGGCGGCGGCAAGGGTGACGTGGGCAGCGACGTGGTCGGCGGCGATGACTGAGTGGGCGGCACGAGCGTTGTCTATCGCCGTCAGCAGTCGTAGTCGTTCAGCCTCATTCATACGTTCCCCCTTTGGTGAGCCGCCGTCTTTACAACTCCCCCGTATGGTCAGGATACGCAATTGGGACAGCACCGTGCTATGGGGTGTAACCCTACCGACGATTAGGACGATTGTTGGGGAGGTATTTGGGAATGCCGTCCCCCTCCCTGAACCTACAACATCCAGCGCACATCAAATCGCCCAGTAAATCGCCCGGGGAATCGCCCAGTAAATCGCCCAGTCCTTGAAAATGCCCAATAAACCCCTCAACGCCCAAATCTTTCCCTGTTCTGGAAAAAGTTGGGCGTTTCATTGGGAAATCAGGGAAAGAAATGGGCGGCATGAGTGACATGCCGCCCATATTTGGGCTGGTGGGCGGTACAGGGTTCGAACCTGTGACATCCAGCGTGTAAAACCGGGTCTACCCCCCTACCATTTTTGGTCGGGTTCATGATCATCGCAACAGCTTGAAATACAACCATTTAGACGCCTAACAGAGACCATCCCGACCATTTTTGGAATCGATCCTGTCACATCCAGCCTCTCCAATCGTTCACATCCATTCACACTTTATGATGCCTTCTTCCGCGCCATTTCCAGCACGACCGGTTTCGCAGGGACCAAACAAACCTTGCCGACCTGGACCGGCTCGATGCCCCGTGCCTTGGCCCAGTAGAAGAACCTGGAGGAGCCGAACCCCAACGACTGCATGACCTGTTGCTTGGTGACCCAGTTGGTGGCCAAGTCCTCGACAAACGCTCGCGGGTACATCACGTCATCACCCATCTTGCGCGACGCCTGACGCTCCCTCGCATGCTTCCGCAGGCCCTGCCAAGTCAGGCCCATATTCTCCAACGCCTTCAGCGCATCCAGTTCGGACATCAGGTCGGCATCTTCCGATGGAAATCCCGCCGACACCCCGACACTAGTTGCTGGCCTGTTTGCCGACGCCGCGCCGGCAAACCCGGCCGATCCGTGGGCCAGCCCGTTGCCTGCCCCATTGCCGTTCCGGTGCCCGTTGACGATGGCCTTGTGCCGTTCCTTTTGGAGTAGTTCATTATTGTTGAGGTAAACCCTGGTCGTGACATCGATCCCCTTGTGCCGCAGGCGCTGCATGACCATGTACACATCGAGGCACAACCCGAGCGACGAAATGTTGTTCGTGCCCATCGTATGCCTGAAAATATGGCCGCTGGGCGTGTTGCCCTTCGTGCTCACGACATCGAGCTTCTCGCATTGGCGCTGGACGGCCGCCGTGCAGCCGCCGCCGGTGTAGGGCTTCCCGCGCGACGACACGATCAGGGCGTCCGTCGTTGGCGCCAGTCTTGTCCGCATCTTCAAGTATGCGGCAACCAGAAGCCTGGATTCCTCGAAGAAATTCTGCATCACGACTTCGAGATTCTTCTGGCCTTTCTGGACTTCGGGGCGCAGGCGGACGCTAATGTATTCCGCCATGTCAATGTCGCCCACCTTAAGCAGAGCAACTTCACCGACCCGAAGAGCGAAGTCGTAGCACAACGCGAAGACCAGCATCCTGTCCCGAACATCATCGAAATCCTTGAAGTCAACCGTGGACAGGTCCTGAAGTTTGGCCATGCCAGCGGGCATCACGAACTCGTTCTTTACCCGTGCCACCTTCTGGGTTATCGCTGCCAATGGGTCGGCAGGGATGACGCCGCGGGCGAACAGGTTCTTGAACACGGCGCGTGCATCGGCCAGCATGTTGATGGCGCGGTCCCGCAAACCTCTTTCCATATATAGGGCGATGCACTTGTCCACATCATCCGGCGTCACGGCCATGACATCGTTCTTCCCGACCACATCCAAGAAACGGCGTAGGCCATCCACCGCGGAAATGCGGTACCGAGGTGCCAGCAGTTCCATTAGCAAGGTTGGCTTCTCGCCGTATCGGGACCTGACCTTCCGGCCATCGGTCAGGAACTGCTTCAGGATCTGCTGGGTCTGAGGAGTCAGCGCCTGAAAACGCCTGATCCTGTCATAGTACCGGCCGCAGACGATCTGGCGCTGGAGTATGTCCGGGGAAAGTCGGTTCGCGGCCTCGCGTACGCAGCGCACGACCGTGTTTCGGTAATGATCGCCGCCGCAGCCGGGTGGCTTTGCCAAATGGAGTTCAAAGCGTTGCAGCAGTTCCTCGTCGATGGCGACCTGATCGGTGCCACAAGAACGCAGGAAGTCGCCGAACAGCCGGACGCACCTGAGATTGTCGTTGCGGCGTATCCGGTCTGTCGCCTTGCCGGCGATGCCTTCGAGCAGGCCAAGGCATTCGCCTATCCCGAGGGGTCGTCGAAACGGCGGTACCGATAGGTCGGCATCAGGTCGGATTCTATGTTCGGCTAAGTCCATTCGGTCCCGTCACTGAAATCGTCCAACTGCCTCCGGCCAACTTGGCCCCTTCCATGATTACCAGCACGCCTTGCGTCTCCGAATCCCTAATCGGCGTGACGGCCGGCAATTCCGCTGGCGCGGCATGATCCGGCATCCTGGCGATCGCCAGGTGGGGCTCGCGCAACACGACCTCGATGCCCCGACCCTTGTTGCGCTTCTCCGCGATGCCGCTCTCCACCAAGGCCGCGATCCATTTCTGAGCCGTGCTCGGGGGCGTCCCAAGTATTTGTCCCACCCCGCGGTAATCGCCAATCATCCTGCCCTCCTCCACCAGTACGAGCCGCAGGTACAGCGGCCATGCGGCGCCGATCTTCCGCATCATGGCCGGCTGGAGAATCACCTCGGCCAGCGCCGCCGACTTGGTCCTTGCCGTGCCCGCCAAGGCCACAATTCCAGCGCCACCGCCATCCTGGCCGAGGAGTGCCCGTTCGCTTACCTGAACTTGACCATTCCTGTTGTCGCATACCACGCCCCACCTTCTTTGCCGGGTTACCGGCGGTTCACCTCGCTTCCCACCACCATTCGTATTCCCTTTCCACCCCTGACTGATTATACAACGGACCGTCGAGTCCAGACTTCCGGCATTGGCCGGTAGTCACGGTGCAATCTGCGGCCGCCCTTCTTCACATCATCATCGGCCCGAGTTCCGCCTCACCCCGGCGACCCACTCGAACTCGATGAGGTTCATCAGATCGACCTTATTAGGTGCCAACTGGCCCGCCTTGTACATCGACCTCTGCGAATGGCACCAGTTGCCGATGTCGTTCCCTGCGGGCCACTCTTCCCTGCAAGTCGGCCAGCGGCTGGGATGCTTGGCCCGGAAGGCCACCAGCATCTGGTACTGACGGTACCAGTAATACTTGCCGTCCCACGGAAAGCGGATGCCGTTCAGTCGGTCGAGGCGACCGGACGGCAGGTGCCCCTTCATGTGTGCCTTGCGCTGGGCGCAACACCAAAGCCCCAGCCTGTTACCAACTGGGAAGCACTCCCGTATCTTTGGCCAGTCGTCGGGATGAATCCGCCGGTACGCCAACAAATGCTCGTACTGCCGCATCCATGCGTCGGTGGCCAGCCGCGGGCGCCGAACGCGATGCTCTATTGCCTGTTTCGGCGCCAAGTGTACAGGGACGACTCTCGATCCTTCAGCAGGATTGGCCACGATGGCGACCTGTCGAAGAAATGGAATCTCAAGGCGGATCAGACTCGCGGCCCAGGCGAATACGTTCATAGTAACCTCATATTAGTTGCCTTACCTATCAGCACAGACACGAAACCCAACAAAGAGACGCCGCGCACCTTTGCGGCTTTGTTTCTTGAACGCCCCCAATTATTGGACGCGAATTACCGTTCATCCCGGAATTTGTGATGTTATTTCTACCGTGGCCATGTAATTGTCTGTGGCCATGACCACGACGCTTCAATCGTTCAGGGGGGTCAGAACAGAGGAGGGCGTAAAACCTTTCTACGCCGTCGCCGTGAATCCGTCGCTCGCTTGCTGTGTTCCAGCGGTGCTGAAAGAACGCATCAAGTCCTTGCGGGAGGGGCCGCATGCCCCTCCTGCTGGCGTCCCCGAGGCGACGTGGAAGGAGGCGGTCACTGATTTGAGCCGACGGGCCGTCAACGCTATGGCTGCGGCGAACCTCGCCAATCCCGGATGCGTCTACACACGAGATGAGACCGTAGCGAACCTCGTGCTGTTGTCGCTGATGTCGGCCTACAACAGCGGTGAGGATGCGGCGTGGGCGGCGGAGAGCCTTCGGCGGATCGCGCTCCCGCGGCGGCACTACGCCCAGATGTCGCGCCAGCCGCGCCATTCGGTGTTGACGGAGGACCGGCTGTCCGTTGCAAGGATGGTGTATGCGGACGTGATGGTCGTGCGACAGTTTTGCCAGGCGCTGCGCAAGCGGGGGCGGGTGAAGCGGAATGTGCTGTCTGATGCACTCGATGAGTTTCCAGACCTGAAGGGCGTGCCGCCCGACATGATAGAAAGGATATGCGGATCGGTCGTTGACGTTGACCGCAAACTCGCGGCGGAGGCGCGGCACATCTACTACCGGGACCGCAAGCGGCACGGGAGCCGTGAGGCCCTGAAGCAGGTGGAGTACTCGTTCCGAGGAATGAGCCTGGGACTGAAGGTCGTTGACGGCAAACTGGTCACGATGCAGAGGAACCCGAACCCGCAGGAGGTCGTCGCCGAGTTGATCGCCAGGGAAACTGGTCACAAGGCGACGGCGGTGCGGAAGGAAATCAAGCGGCTTGGCTTGACGCCGAGCCGTCACCCCTGAACCCGCCGACTTGGACACCACCGCTCCGTGCGCCAATCTGGCTTTCTCCGAACAACCGCCATCCTGCCCGAGGAGTGCCCGTTCGTTTACCTGAACTTGACCATTCCTGTTGTCGCATACCACGCCCCACCTTCTTTGCCGGGTTACCGGCGGTTCACCTCGCTTCCCGTCACGATTCGTTTCCGTTTCGGACCCAGAACTGATTGTACAACGGGCCGTCGAGTCCGGCTGCTCCTTCGCGGCTGATGCCGCCGACTGCCCCGGCTCAAGCCGAGGGCGGCGTTCAGCCGCGCCAACGACCGCGTGTGGAAGGGCTCCACCGGCGGCGTGTCGAGGTGCCGCCGCAGTTCGTCCATGGTCCGCCTGACCATGTCGATCTGCGGCCTCAGGCCCGAGTAGCAGTCACTGAACTTGCGCTGGTACCTCGCGATCAAGTACACAGCATCGGAGAGGACGTCAGAGATCATCGTCGTGCCTCCTCGCCTGTCGCGAACCCGTTTGAAGCCCATTCCCATCATCTCCGTTGAGCCTTGACTGCGGGCCGATCCGCGCCGCAGGTGCGTTCACGCCCTCGGCCCCGTCATTCCGTCCCGCAAGCTCGCAGGACGCCGTCCGTGACTTAGTCTTGTTCATGCCCTGATTTTACAGAGGCACCGTGTCGGGATGTTCGGAGCCCATCGCGGGAGGGATGCTGGCCCAATTTACGGAAGCACGATCGCGGGCATTCCTGGAGAGATATTTCCACTAAATGCACCAAATAATGGGGCATTCCGGCTCTCAGGCGGCAGAAGAGGCCGGCTATTCCATGCACGACAACGCCGTCATCGCAGCATCACTGAATTGCCAAGTGCGCCTCATCCGTGGCTAAAAGAAAATGCCGACATCGGCGGGTCCGATCGGCGCGGAGTCGGGCAGCCGGGAGCATCCCATTGTTATTGATCTGCGCGTTGCGGAGTGGTTCCCTATACGTGCATGGCGACCGAAACCAAACGCATACCGGTGGCATCGATCCGGCCGAACCGGAACCAGCCGAGAACTGTCTTCGCGACCGGCGCGATCCGGAAACTTGCCGACACGATCCGCGAGCACGGTCTGCTGCAGCCGTTGGTTGTCCGCCGGGTACAGGGCGCGAACGGATATGAGCTTGTGGCCGGTGAGCGGCGGCTTCGCGCCGTGAGACTTCTAGGCTGGCGAACGGTCCAAGCGACGGTAATACGGGCCGCCGACCGGCAGTCGGCCGAAATGGCGCTCGTGGAGAATATCGTGCGTGAAGGGTTGAACCCGCTGGAGGAAGGCCGGGCGCTCCGAACCCTGCTGGATGCCGGCGAATCCTACCGCAAGCTGGCCAAACGGATTGGCAAGGACAAGAGCTTCATTCAAAACCGGGTGCGGCTGCTCACGATGCCCGCCGACGTGAAGGCGCTGGTCAGGAGGAATCCGAACCTTTTGCTACACGCTTACGAGTTGTCGAGGGTGAAGGATGCCAAGCTCCGCCGCCAGTTGGTGGAGAAATGCCTGGACGACAAGTCCGGCAAGTTGACCCTTTCTCGCCTCCGCTATGAAATGAGATTCGCGGCTCAGAAGGCTCAGGCGGTTGATAGCCACCCCTACGCGCTATGGGAGTGCGCCTACAGCCGTGACCCGTCCGATGGCGACGAAAGATATCCGGGCAACTGCCACCCATCGGTCGTGGAGAATTGTTTACGGTGTATTTCTGGAAATACGCTCAAGCGGAAGCACCCGCCATATACCTTCTGGATACCTTTTGCCGGATCAGGCACCGGCATCGCCACTGCCAAGAAGCTGGGCGTCCCAAAGGTCATCGCGACCGACGTCAACCCGGCGGCCCTTGGGATCGAACGGGCCGACGCGCGGCATTCCGGGCTTCCACCTGGGTCCATTGACGCCATATTTGGACATGTTCCGTATTGGTCGGCTTTCAAGTATTCGCGGGCGCGGCGGGGTGAAACGAATCGTGTGGACATAAGCCTCCTGCTCACCTTGGACGAGTACCTGCTCGCCATTGAGCAGTTCTACCGTGAGGCGCACCGGGTCATGAGGCCTGACGGTTACTTGTTCATGATGATCGGCGACATTCGCAGGGGCAACGAGCTGGTGCCGCTCGTGGCACACCTATCGCTGCTAGGCCAGAGGTACTTCCGGTTGACGCAGCGCGTCACGGTGGTGCGCAACCGGGCATCGCCGCTCACGCCATTGTTGGTGAGCAACGCGCGACGCCGCGGCCACTTGATAGACGTGACCGACTCCATCTTGATCTTCCGCAAGCCGCGGTGACGGCAGCCTGGTAGTGTTCTGACCCCTGCCGCGCAAGTCCCACCGTCGGGACGGGCCGCCATACCGCCATAGTCCATATCAGTGATGCTGTGATTCCACCCTTGCCGTTTTCGTAATTGCCCTTTGGATAAGCCAGTCCGGCGATTCCCCTCTATAAGGTAGCGAATGAATCCTGCCGCAATCCTCCCTCGGCTAAGCGCCCAAGCGTCCTGTTTGTAACATGACATTAGGCTTGGGGATTATCTCCGGCCCGGCGCGTGCCCAAGCACGCAGTGTCAGCGAAGCGCAGGAGAAATGCAATGGATACACCCAAGAGCGAAACCGGAACGAGCACTACGACGAGCATGATGACCCATCCGTATGCGGAGCTATTCCCGATGTTGGGCGGAAAGGAACTGAAGGAACTGGCCGACGACATCAAGGTCAACGGGCAGCGGGACCCGATCATCACTTACGAGGGCAAAATTCTCGATGGCCGCGGCCTCTACATGGCATGCGGCATGGCAGGTGTCGAACCGCGCTTCGAGGAATGGTCGGGCACCGGCTCGCTGGTCAGGTACGTATGGAGCAAGAACTACATCCGGAGGCACCTGAACTCCAGCCAAAGGGCCGCGGCGATGATGGCCTATGACGCCATGCTGGCCAAGGAAGCCAAGGAACGCATGTCACGGGGTGCCAAGCTCACGCTCCCCAAGGGTGTGGCAAATTCGCCACAGCCTGAAATCAACATGCCTATGGACCAAACCACCACCGATCCGTTGACGGACGAGGAAAAGGGGCGGACTCGCGAGAAGCTGGCCGAAATGGCCAACGTGAGCCCGCGGCTGATGCAAGACGTAAAGCTGGTGAAGAAACTTTCGCCAGAAATGTTCGAGCAGGTGAAGGCAGGCGAACTCACCGTGAACGGTGCTATGAAGCAGATCAAGGAAATCCGTGATCCCGCCGCATCGAAACGAGTCAACGTCGTCGATCCGGTCTCGGAGCTAGTGGGCGGAGCCCAAACTTTGAAGAGGATCGCGCTCAAAGTCGAAGGTCTCACTCCTGATCAAGCCCGGAGCGCCGTCGGCCTTGCAAAAGCCATCAACACCTTGGGATTCGTGCTCACGCAGTTGGTACCCGTGTTGGTGCGGACCGGTGATGAGACCGCCATCGAACTGGTGCGAAAGACGATCGCCGCGTTGGTGATGATTCCGCTCGATCCACAAGATCCGGAACCCGAAGGTCCCAGCCGCAAACGATCGGTGCGGGATGACGCCGCGCCGACGGAATCCGGCGCAGAAAACGCTGAGGCGGCGGGGCCAATCGCAACCAGCGCCCCGTGCCTCGATGCGTCCAAGTTGGAGTGGCCAACGGGACCCGGCTTAAAGGTAGTGTTTCCGGCGCAGGCCATGAAGGCAGCGGTCCGCAGGGCTTCGCTGGCTGCGCTCACCCGCGAGGGGCAACGCGACATTCAGCGCGTAATCGGAACGACCGAGTCCTGTGTCAAGATCGCCGCCACCGACGACGGCGTGACGTTTGAGTCGGCCATTCCGAGGTTCAATTGCAGGCATGTGCTGACCGCATCCGATGGCGCGGTTGTCGTCGAGCAAGGCGAGGTCTGCGTCTCAGCCAAGCAGCTCAAATCGATCTGCACCAAGCTCGCCAAGGACGCCGACACCATCACGGTGTCGTTCGTGCCGACACTGCCCGGATCGGACGAACCGAGCCCCGAAACTAGCGTCGGGGTCGAGCATCACGGCGCGGCGGAGATCGGCGCCGTGCGCGGGAATGCCATCGTGGACAAGGCCCCAATCGCATCCCATCAGCCGAATGAGTTCATGTCCGCCGAATACGATTCCACGGACGCCGCCAAGGTCATCGTTGCGGCCAAGGCTGCGGCGTTGAGGACGGTTTGCCGCCTGGCCGCCACCGCTATCAATCCTTACGACGTGAACGAGATCCTGAACAAGATCGCCATCTTTGACGGCGGCGACACCGTGTACTTCGTCGGGACGGACAGCCGGCGTATTGCGGTTGTCCCGGCCAAGAAGTCCAGCTTCGAGAAGTCGTCTGACTTCGACGAGTACGACGAGCGGTCCCGGACGGCAGTGGACGGTTCCACGGTGATGGACAAGAGGCCCATCCCCGTACTGGTGGACGCCGAGTACCTCGGTCCGATCCTTGCGGCGGCGGCCAATGACGACAGCGTGACCATAGCCACGGACGAGGCTGGAGACTACGTGTACGTGTCCGGCGGGGCTTCGTGCTACAGGATCAGCCGGCTCGATAAGGAATTGGCGAGGAAGTATCCCGACTACAAGAAGAGGCTGTGCCTGCCAATGAGGGCGGCCATCCTGATCGACAGGCAGGAATGCAGGGCTGCATTGGAAACTCTTCACCAAGTGAACAGGGACAGGCTGCGTTTCACGTTCTCGCGCCAAGACGGAACGGTTACGCTCTCAGCGCCTCCGGAGTCGCAAGAGTCGCTCAATGAGGGGACTAGCGTACTCTATTACAGGCAGGCCAGCGAAGACATGCTCAAGAAGGAGACGCTCTGCATCAACACCAGCCACTTCCGAGACGCGATCGAGCGTATGGCCGCGGATCAGGTCAAGATATCCTTCGACATGGACGAGATGAAGATCAGGATCGAAGACGCGGCCGACCCGAAGCTCCTGTATTTCATGCATGTTATGAACCCCAGCGAAACGGTGTGACGGCGCTCCGCAATCTCGGTACCGTTTGAGACCGCCTGAAAATCGCCACTGTCGGCCGAATCCGTGATTGAGTCATAGGGCTTTCGTAGGAAGGGCATGCGACGCGCGTCGCATGCCCTTCTTGCTTTCTCACCCTGCCCCCGGCCCCCTTTGGGTGGTCGCCATCCTGGCCAGCCCCTCCGCCACCAGCCTACGCACCAACTCTGACGCGTGTACGCGCGACCTCCACGCCGTATCCACGAGCGCTCTATGCTCCTCGTTGTTCCACCTGACGCACAGCGGGTTCCTGAGCTTTGCCTCATCTTTCATAGTCCGTGCTTTCACTGCATTCCTCCTGGATAACGGCCCCACTATGGATGCCTGCATCGTTGTTTCTCCGAAGACAGCTCAAATCCCTTTGCCACAGCAACAGTACGAGGCGTGCCACATTTTGGTCACCCACGGCCGAGATGATGTAGTCGGCGAATCAGTGATGCAGCCGTAGCCATCGCAAAGAACCCTGCGGGCCGAAAGAGCCCAAATGCTGGGCTTTTCCAGCGGCACCCTTCCTTGCCGCAGGAAGCGGCGGCGCCCAGCAAAAGCGCCACGCCCTCCCCTTGTATAAGTGTCTTCAAAGTGCGGATTAGGCCGCAACTAAGGAGGACACTATGCAAGAAGGACGATGTTCGGGGTGTGGCGAGCGAAGTTTCGATGGGCATGAGATTACGTTCCTCGACCTGTTCTCGGGGATTGGCGCGGGCCGCAAAGGTTTCGAGGAGGCGTGCCGTCAGCTTGGCATCGAGCCACGTTGCGTCGGCTTTAGCGAGATCGATAAACACGCGATCACGACCTACCTGCGGCACTACCCCGGCACCCCCGCATTGGGAGACATCAGGGACTTGGCCAAGTCGGATGCGGCGCCCGAATGCGACATCGTTCTGGCTGGGTTCCCTTGCCCCGCATTTTCCACCGCAGGGAAACGCGAGGGTTTTGATGATGCTAGGGGGCAACGCTTCTTCGATCTGACGAAGGTCATTGAGAAAGCAACGCCAAAGGCATTTCTACTGGAAAATGTCAAAGGGCTGCAGACACACAGTGGGGGCAAAACGCTCCAGACGGTGCTGGAGACGCTGAGGGGGCTGGGTTACATCGTCGCCCCCCCCGCCATTATCAACTCAAGGGATTTTGGCGTCCCCCAGAACAGGCCGAGAATCTACTTTGTTGGCTTCCGCGGTAATGTAGAAGGCTTTCGGTTTCCAGAACCGACCGATTCCACGAAACGCCTCAAGGATGTCCTTGAGGCTGGACCCGTCCACTTCCGCCATTACGTCACCGAACAGTATCTTGAGGGCATCCGCCGTCACAAGGCCCGCCATGAAGCAAAAGCTCATGGCTTTGGTTTCAGGATCATTGACCCCGCCACGGATGTCGCCGCTGCGCTCGTCTGCGGAGGAATGGGTAGAGAGCGGAATCTCATCGTCGATCGGGGCATCACCACATTCCCTATCCTGCCCAACAGGAAGACCCCCATCAGCGGGGAGTGCATCCGCAGGCTGACACCCCTTGAATGTGAACGTCTGCAGGGATTGCCGGACAACTTCACCGCAGGGCAACCCGACGGCCACCGTTACAGGCAGATTAGCAACGCGATCACCGTACCGGCCATCACGGCCATATCGCGAAACCTGCTTGAGTCGCTCACGGGTTCAGGCCGTGCCGCGAGCCAGCCGACAAACGTGTCTCACGGTGATGGTCATATCGTGCGGATTGGTCAAGCCGAGGCAGCTGCTGGCGCCAGCCGTTGTTGGCCCAATGCACTGCGATTCGGCGACGTTTGCTCAGGAATAGGCGGCATAAGGCTGGCGATCGAGGCCGCGGGCGGGCAGTGCGTCTTCTCGTCGGAGATCGATCCGAAGGCAAGGCTCGTCTACCACGCCAACTACGGTGAGTGGCCCTCGGGCGACATCACGAAGATCCAGGCCGAGGACGTGCCCGACCACGACCTGCTTTGCGCAGGTTTCCCGTGCCAGCCGTTCAGCTTAAGTGGAAAGCGGCTGGGGTTCGAGGACGCCACTCGCGGCACGATCTTTTTCGACATCGTACGGATTGCGCGAGCAAAGCGGCCCGCTGCGATACTCTTGGAGAACGTCAAGGGCCTGAAGAGCCACGATGGCGGCCGCACGCTGGCAACCATTGTCGGGGCGCTGGAAGAGATTGGCTATCGGGTCACCACCCCGAAGGTTCTCAACGCGAGCCTCTTTGGATGCCCCACGGCACGAGAAAGAGTGTTCATCGTCGCGCTTCGGTCGGACCTCGGCATCGGCAATTTCAAGTTCCCCGAGCCGACCAATGAAATCGTTTGCCTGGACGATGTGCTGCTGCCGGACTCCGAGACCGATCGGTGGGTGGTGCGTGGCCGGCAAGTGTTCATCGATGAAGAGGCGGTGGCGCGGGCCGAGGGCAAGAGCGCGTTGGAGCCCGTAAGGGTTGGGCTCGTCGACAACCGCGATGCGCAGGGTTATCGGGTGTACAGCGACCAGGGGCACGCCATCACATTTTGCGCTCACGGCGGTGGGATCGGGGCGAAGACGGGACTGTACTGGATAAACGGTCGAGTCCGTCGTCTCGACCCGCGCGAGTGTCTAGCGGTCATGGGGTACCCAAAATCATTCGTGATCCCGCCATCGATCTCCCCGGACCAGGTGCGGACCCTGATCGGGAACTCAGTAGCGGTGGTGGTCGTGCGCCGGGCGTACGAGTCCATCGTGGCGGCCCTGGCGGAAGTCGGTCACAGATCGATCAACGTCACCTCTTCGTCGGCGCGGCTCGTTTCCACTAAGACGGATGCCCGCACGGCCCTCGACCTGTTCGCCGGGTGCGGCGGGTTCAGTCAGGGGTTCCAGGAGGAGGGCTTCGAGGTCGTCGGCGCGTGCCAGTGGGACCCGAAGATTCCGGCCATCGCCAGGACGTACGAGGCCAACCACCCGGGGACGGTGATGGTTGACGCCGACATCACCCTGCCCGAAACCAAGGAAAGGATATGCCGCCTGTTCGAGAATCGGCATTGCGACGTGATCATCGGTGGTCCCCCGTGCGGCCCGTTCAGCAGGTCCGGCAAGCGCGACCGCGGAACGCCCGCGTGAGCGGCCCGATCGGCAAAGCGAAGAAACCCCGGGCATCCTCCGCGACGCGAAATCCATTGAGAAACAGGTTGGTTTGCAGGAAACGGAAGTCCCAGAAGCGAACGTGGTGACCCTCGCCGAACGGCCGATTGCCGCTGAAGCACGAGTACAAGCGGTACCCGGCATAGGCAATGTTGGGCGTGTTCACCAGCAGCAATCCGTCGGGCTTGAGCACGGCGTGACAGAACCGCAGGAAATTGTCGGAGTCGAAAACGTGCTCGATGGTGGCCAGCGACACCACGAGGTCGAAAGTGCCGGCCCGGGTTCGGGCCACCCGGTCAACTTCTGCGGAGTCAGCATCCAAATCCACCGGCAGCGTATCGAAACCGAGGGACTGCTGATGGGCGAGATGGGCCGGCGCGTAGTCGGCGCAGGTGACCTGCATGGCGAACCGGTCCTGCAGGATCTCGGAGAACTCCGCGTTGCCCGCGCAGAGGTCGAGGCAACGCAGACCGCGCAAGTTGCGGCGCTCCAACACTCCGGCAGCGCTGCGATACCACGGCCGGTCATAGTGCGTCGTGTCGCCGCGCAGGGTGGCCGTGCGCGCATCGTGTTCGGCTTTGCTCATCAGGTTGTTTCCACGCTGCCCGTCATCCGATGGAGGCGACCGCCTTGACCCAGGTGGTCATGTTGCGCACCGTGTCAGCCAGGAAGTCCCGTCCTCCCTGGTCCCAAACGAATCCCTTGAACCGGTTGGTCGCGGCCGCGAGTCGTTCCGCCAGGCACGCGTAGGCTTCCAGATGCGTTGAGCCCGACAGTGACACCTCCGTCAGCCACGGAAGCAGTTCCTCGATGAGAACCATGCCGGCCAATTCATGGTAAAGATCTTTGAATAGATTGTGCGGTGTCCGGCGGTGATCCAGGATGGGCGTGCCGATTCGGATGCCTTGGCCGAGATGCTTCACGCACTTCTGGGTCAGGTAGCCGCTGAGGATGTCTCCGTAGCGGTCGATCTGCAGACCCTGCAGGGGGAAACCCATTCGCACGTAATAGTAGGTCAGCGCCACAGCCCGCGTCATCGCGGTGTTCTGGGAGTTGATGGGCGACCACACGTCCGGGCCCATGATGACGCTGGGTCCTGTGAATTCCCGAATCTTTGGCCGGCGGCACAGACGGTAGATCGCATCGACATCCGGCTCATCGAGCCAGAGACCGGCGTTCATCGCGATGGGCAAAGGGGCCGCATCGCGCACCAACGCAATCTTCCGATGGGCACGTTGCGCGAAGTAAGGGAATCCCCGGGGAAAGAGGTCCCCAGCCACTCCCTGCTGACGTTCACCCGCGGCTTCGCGGCCCCCCTCCGTGCGTTCCCCGCCCGCGAGCAGGCTGCAGATGTTGAACCAGCCATCGGACGACTGCACGACGGGATCGGCGCCCTTGCTGCCCACGACCCGATGATCCTCAACGAAGCGAGTCCCCGCCGGGCAGAAGTTATCGTCGTCGATGGAGATCAGCGTCTCGCAGCCCTGCTCCAGGGCCATCAGGAAGCCGACGTTGCGCCGGTTGTCGGAGTCATACGGGATGAACTCCGGAGGAATCGCCAGGCGCCGCAGGAAGGTCTCCTGCTCTTCGAGTGTCGGACACGCGACCCGGACCCCTTCCTTTTGCGCGGCCAAGGCCGCGCGCCCCACGGTTGCCGGCGTCTTCCGGTCAGGAATAATGATGATGCTGGCGGTCTCGGAAAGATGTCCGGACCGGAGGGCCTCCACATAACCGTCGAGAAAGGCCGGCTCGAAAATCGTCGTTAGAACGATGCTCGTCATGCTGTCACTCTGTATCGCCTGGTGTTGCGCCCGTCGCCCGACCCCGGGGATGCCGGGCTCATGTCATCCCCATCGTGGAAAGCAGAGTCGCAATGGCAACCGGATCGTTCGATGCCAGCGCACTCTTCAACTGTCGCACCAATGGTTTGCTCTGAACGGCGGTCTCCTTGAACCAACTTCCGTCATGCACATCGTGGTCATAATCCATGCCGGGAATGACATGGAGGAGTCCCCCCGCCTGCAGCCACACCATATTCGCAAAGAACACATCCGCCCCTCCCACATTCCGGCCGGCATAGGGCGCCAGCGCGGCGACATAGGGCCTGACCGGGACGATGTAATTTCCGGTATTCAAAAACACACACAAGGGATCCTGCCAAACCGGCGTAAACAAGACCGACAAGGCCTTCACGTCCAGGGTCGCGCCAGCGAGGAACGTGAAATCGAAACGGGGACGGGCGCGCTGGGGGCAGTAGATGACCCGCTCCGACCAGGCGGGCAAAGCGTAGAAATGATCGAGATAGTCCGGACCGAACCGGTTGTCGGAATCCAACAGGACTGCCCACTCTCCCTGGCAGTCGCCCACGACCGCCAATTTGTTGCCCAACGCGCCCAGGTTGGAAGCATTGCGCAGGAGTCTCACGCGAGGCCCAAGTTGGCCGAGGCCGGCGGCCAGCCGGTCGAAGTCGGCAGGGTCCGAGGCATCGTCGCGCACAACGATTTCGCCGATGCGCGGGTCGGACATCATCCGGTTCACGACCCGAAGAACGCGATCGGCCCGGTTGTGGGTCGGAATGGCGACCGAAACGCGCCGCGGATCGGTGCGCAGACGATGACGACGCAGCACGAAAGTGCTCAACACCCGCCAGGCTTCCCCCATCAGTGCATTCATATTACGCGTGGTCCCCCGGGTGTCGCCAAACGCTGGATCAAGGATCGCCGGTCCAATCGTCCGTCCTTCCCGAGCACGAGCCACCCCGGCAACGGTCGGTGACCCGTCGGCCCGTAGATCTTCAATCCCTTGGACAGCAAGGCCGCGCTGTAACTGAGGCAGCTTTTCGCCATGACCAGCACGTCGGCGAGCACCAGGCTGTGAAACGTGGAGAGCAGTTCCTCATTCAGGTGAAATTCGACCCCGAATTGACGCAATTCGCGGAAGTCATCCTCGGTCCCCTGCGAGAACACCCTTAGGACGACGTTTCCGCCCACCTCGCGAAGCGCGCCGACCAACGTCTGCAGGAGGGCCGCCGTTTCGTCGCTCCGCGACATCAGGTGCATCTTGTGCGCAAGGTCGTTTCCCCGGCGAAGGTGAAGGGCGACATTGACGGCGCCCGGCGTGTAATGGCCCACACAACCGTACTTGGGGGCCGCGTGGTAGCGCGCCGCAAACCGCCCGGTCACGCGCAGATACTGGTGCGGATAAAGATCGGCAAATTCGTGACAGCCGGGCACGGACCAGTAGGTCTTCGCCATTTTCCGGATTTGCGTCGGGTTGTTCACCGGGCGGGGTTCTCCCAGATCGCGGGACATATCGGCCGCCGCCAGTTCACCGACGCCGATGCCGAAGAATTTTTCGCATTTGTCCGGCCAGCCCGGCCCTTGTTTGGCGGCCGTCGAGTCAAAGGCCACAAATGGACTGTGGACGTACGTGAATCCCTGGCACTCCGCGAAGAGCATGCCGGAAAGCCGGCACTGCAGTTGCGCACCCAGTCCGTCCCGATTGCCCGGACAGGTTACATAACAGCGTTCGGCGTGCGACCAACGCTGTTTGAGAAAGATGGCCCGGGGGAGGACACGCGTCGTCCACCATCGCTGCGGGTTCTTTGCCTTCGTTTGGGGTGTCATGCGTTCATAATCCTTGCCACCGGCCAAACCATTCCCGGAGCCACGCCTTACCATAGGTGGCAATGGCATAGCGGGCAAAGGCGGGACTACGCCACCGGCGCTCAAACACTCGCAGGAGTGCCGGCGTCACGTGACCCTCCCGATACTCCCACTGGTTCAACTGGGCCGGGTCGGCATTCGGCCAGACCGCGCTCCATTTTGCAAGCAGGCGTTTCCTGTCCCCCTGTGCCCGGTCCCGGTTGTCCTTCCGCAGATACGTATTCGCGTGATAACTGTGCAATGCACGCGCCCCGCGCGCGACCTCGATGTGGTATCCCGCCTGAATCAGACGCAGACACAGATCGAAGTCGGCGTAATAGAACTCGAAGCCTTCATCGATCCAGCCCACCTGCTCCAGCGCTGAGCGCAGAAACAGGCCATGGTTGACATAGACCTGCCCGAAGACTTTGCGGACCCAGAGCTGCTGTATGGTCGGCCACTCCAGAAAGGGGAATGCCAGCCCGCCAAGATTTCGTCCTTCACTCGCCGCCTGTTCAAACTCGGTCAGGCCACTCGCCAGCGCCCCGGCATCGAGCAGGCAATCATCGCTGATCATCAACACGTATTTGCCGCGCGCCGCCTTCATGGCCAGGTTCATGAAGCCGCCCCACGTGCGACGTTCCAACGGCCGGCCCTGCCAGGTTCCGCGATTGTGCTGCAGGATCAGCAGCACATCCTTTTGCCGGGCCAGCCAGGGCACCGAACCGTCTGTGGAACCGCCCTCCACCACGATGATCTCAGCGGCGATGCCGGCGAGTTCCCGGCGCAGGCAGGCGATGGCCTGCTGCAAATACCAACGGCGGTTGAACGATCCCAACACCACCGAGACAGTCGGGCCCGGATTCGACGCGGCGGGAGTTGTCGTCATGTCATTCATACGCATGCTCCGCCGGCGGTGCTGCGGGGACGGGCGACTCGCCGGCACAACACTTCCAATCGTGCGGCGAATTGCCGAATATCCGCGTGTTCCTGGACGTAGGCGCAGCCCGCTGCACCCAAGGCAACCCCGAGTTCCGGTTCAACGAACACCCGTTCGATGGCAGCATGCATTGCCGGAACATCCAGGGGCGGCGTCAACAAGAGGTGGCGTCCGTGCGCCAGATGCGCCCGATCCCAGAAACCCGCCGTATCCGTCAGGATCACGGGCTTGCCGCAGGCCATGGCCTGCAACGTCACGCTCTGGCCGGACGGCTGGAGACCGGGCTTTAGCGGGACAACCACACAGGCAGCGCTCCGGTACAACTCCCGCAGTCGGCCGTCGTCCAGCGGGCCGTCCGTCAACGACCCGCGAATCAGTTCGACGTTGGGCGGCAACGGCTCCGGCAACGGGCGGCGCGTAACGATGACGAAACGCCGCGAGGAGCCACGCGCAACCGCCAGCAGGGCGTCATAGTCGCGCAAGGCATCGTTGCCAACGGAAAGGACATAGTCGTGCGGCACGGTCGTCGCGGGCTGCCAGAAACGAGCATCCACGCCGAAGCGATTGACTTCGATGCGGTCAGCCGGGGCGCCGTAAATTTCCTGCATGCCGGAAAGCTCACCGGGGCCGAACAGTTGGGTGTGCATACGGCGCAATCCGAAACGGCCCCAGGCGCGTAGCGTCCGTGACGAGCGGTAATTCAAAAGGCTGGCCTGGATGCCCACCAACGGTACGGGTAACCGCAGGACCGCGGCCCACAGAGCGATGCTGAAGGCGATGCCCGAGGTGGTCGCGACCACGACGTCGGCTTGCCGTAAGCGGGACAGCAAGCGGCGCACGGCCGCCAGCGTCCCAACGTCCGTCTTGGGCGGGAGCCATCCCCCCGAAAGGAACTGCTGGGCGAGGCGTTCGCGGAAGCCGGGATGCTCCGCGACTTCAGCCTCCAGCATCTCAACCGGGTGGCCCTGGCGGGAAAGTTCCAGTGCGCCGTAGAAGAATTCGGTCGGAACGCCCTCGGGTGGCGCGTTGCGCAGGCGCGCCAGTCTGCCGGGCGCGAACACGAATGCCAAACGCATGGCCGGCCCCGCGGGGGTCATGACCACTTCGCCCCTTCCGCCCATCGCAAATCGGTGATAAATGGAGAGTCCTTCCTTATGAAGAAGCACTCGCCCTGTACCGGAAGCCCGTCGAGCGGCCGGCCGTACACGCCAAAGACATCGAGCACGCGGAAGCCTTGCCCGGCCATAAAGCCGACGACATCATCCAGCAGGGGCAGGTCCTTCTTGAACGGGATCAGGCTGACCTCAACCTGCACCATCACCGCCGAGCGCAGGGCTTCGGTGGCGCCGTGCAGGGCCTCAAGTTCGCAGCCCTCGATGTCGAGTTTGATGATTTCGGGGGCGGGAAATTGTCTTTCACGAATAACCTCGTCGAGAGTAAACATTGACAGTTCCTTTGTTTCGCCAAAGTCCGTTCCATCGCGAGTACCGAGCACCGAACTTTGGTAGCCGTGCTGCATGAACCGGACGGTTCCGGATTCGCGTCCAACCAGCCCCTGGAAATACGAGAGACGATCTTCCTGCTGTGCGAGCGCCTTAAGCGCGGCCTCGTGCTGGTCAAGCGGCTCGATAAGCAGGAACCTTGCGTCGGGAAAGAGGGGCAAAGCCGGCTTGGTCCAGCGTCCGTCCGAGGCGCCCACATCCACAATGGCGCGCGGCGAGAACTTGATCTGCTTGGCGATCCACGCAAGCCGTCTTACCGCATAGTCTATCGGCGCGGCATATTGCGAGATGAGTCGCTCCTGGTCGGGATCGATGCGGCTGACGCGCAAGCCGAGCCGGCCGAAGAAAGGGTTTGTCAATCGGCATACCAGTTTTCCTATGTCCATGGCCAACTTCTCCTAAGGGACCAAACTCTATACAACTGATGGACCAACCACCGACAGCCAGCGGCATTCCCGAGACAGTGGCGAAGTACGGCAAAGGACCGGACCACACGGTACCGATCCGTGCGGAACGCAAGCAGATCCGCACGGGCGTATGACCGCAATGCGCGTTGTTGGTCACGAGTCATGCGGGCGGCACGAAGCAAGTCGCCCACGTCCCGACTCACCGCAGGCGCGAGGTTGCCGCGCAAATAGCTCTTGAGCAGAATGTCGTACCGGCCATCGATTGCCAGATTGCGGCGATGGGCGTCCGCGCTACGGGCTGCCACCGCGCGCTGAGCTTCCCGCCGCCGGACCGAGATGCTGTTGTGCCAGAGTCGGTAATGGTAGAGACATTCCGCCAAATTGGCGAACTTGCCCAACCGAATCATCCGCGTCCACAGCTCGTAATCTTCCGCGGGACATCCTTCCCATGTATACATCATCCGCGGAATCCTTCTGAACATGACGGACCCGTGGCCGATGCAGCAGCCATGGATGAACGCTTCCAGAATCGCCTCGTGATCCAGGGGATAGTGTGTGATTCTCGCGGACGCATTATCCTCCCGCAGCACACGAATCTGACTGCCCACCAGAAAATGATCCGGATGGTCCCGGAGAAAAGCGACCTGCAAAGCCAGCCGCCCGGGGATGGACCAATCATCCGCATCCTGACGCGCAATGAACTCGCCCCGCGCAGACTCAATTCCTATATTGAGCGCGGGGCCAATACCGCGATTGACGCTAGTGCGAAGCACCCGGATCCGTTGGTCGCGCGCAGCATACTGTTCCAGAATACTCGCCGTATTATCCGTGGAGCCATCGTCTACGATAATGAATTCAAAATCGGCAAACGTCTGCGCCAGGATACTCTCGATCGCCTGCGCCAAATCGCGCTCACCGTTGTAGACCGGCAAGATAACGGAAACGCCGGGCGCCACGCTGCTGCTACTCGCTGGTTCCATAGTCTCCGCGTGATGCAGGCGGCCAGGCGATAGCCATAGGGTTGGGATCAGACCAGGGCATGGACAAATGCCGGGAACAATACCGGCTTAGTTGTTCCAACAGGCGACTGGCCATGATGGCGATGAGAAAACCGCCATACCAGAACACGCTCGCACCGGGAATCTGTCGACGCGGGCAGACTCGAAGCGCACGACGGAACAGGTGGGCACTTTCGCGCCAAGCGCCGAACTGCACCGCCAGATCGAGCGATTGCGAGATCGTCAACCGGCCCACGCGCACGGCAAGAAGCGGGTCATCCGCCCCATGGCCATACATTCCGCTGCGATGGTTATCCAGCACCTTGTTTATGCCTTTGAATCTGCCTTGGACACTGCGCATCGATCGTCCCGGATGCTGGCGCACACAAACCGTCATGGGGGTGTCCAGGCTGGCGTAACGCATTTGACGGGAAAGCCTGAATATCAGGTCACCATCGCCACAACAGTACGGCCACGGCCAAAAGCCCCCGGCAGTCACAAGGGCCTGGCGCGGCATGGCGCCCAGCATGCCGGAGCCGTCCGGCACATGAGCGGGGGCTGTGGCGTAGGAATCGAACGCGCGAAAAGAAATCGGTTTCGAACTCGTCGGCATACAGGGAATGCCGTCACCCCAAAAATACGTTGGACGCAAATACACGCAGGCAGGCTGTTCCAGCGCCTCCACCACCTTATCCACCTGCTCCAACGTCCACGGCATCCAGAAATCATCGCTATCGAGAATGGAAACAAACTCGCCTTGCGCCACCGCCAGGGCCGCATTCAAGCCGGAGCCCTGGCCCTTGTGTGGCAAGGACAGCATCCGGATGCGCCCCCCGTAGTCGTTCAGTATGGCCTGGGTCTCGTCGGTGGACCCGTCGTCACAAACAATCAACTCCAGATCCCGATAGGTCTGGCCAAGCACCGAATCCACCGCCTGCCGCAAGAAAGCGGCGCGGTTGTAGGTGGTCATGATGACGGAGTACTTAGGCACGGGCGTTATCCAGACATCGGCAGGCTAACAGCCTGTTGAAATACGCGGCGCCGACGGCGCGGCGCCCTCCAAAACCCTGCGAAATCGGCGTGTTTTGGAGGGCGGCGCGCCGTCGCCGCCGTAGTCGTGGGCTTCTTCAACGGGCTGCTCCGCGCCGGGAATGAACTCACGCCAGAATGCCGGGTCGTACCGCCAACAGGCGTGGCAGCCGAACGGCAGCCGCTCGCCGTTCATCCGGAACAACCGGCGCGGATTGACTTCGAAAGCGAAGGGAATCGCGTCCTCGACGGAGGGGAGCCGAAACCCCGGAACCCGCGGCCCCAGCGACAATCCCCAGAATCGGTCTTCATTCTGCAGGAAATGCTGGCTCCAGGCCCGGGGATCGAAGGGACGCGTCCACCGGCACAGGGTACTTGCCCATGCCCGCGCCAGGTGATATCGCGCCAGGGCCCGGCGGGCCGCCGAAACGCGGCGAAGCGAGAACCCGCCATTGCCAACGCCTGCAAATCCAGCATCTTCCGTTGCTTCGTCAAAGCCCTCGAACCAGGGCGCGCCAATATAGTCGTACCCGCGGGCGCACCACTCCAGCAACTCGTCCCGGAACACGTAGCAATCGAGCTGGTAAATCAACAGGTACCGATACTTTCGAAAACGCCGATAGAAGGCCATGCCTGTCAGCATGTGGCTGTACGCCTCGACGCTGGAGAACGAAGCGGGGCTGAACCGGGCCACCAACGCCCGTTTGCCGTGCTTGGCGAACAACGCTTCGTACGCTTCGATATTCAGGCCCTGCGGGGCCGCGAGATAATGATCGTACGGCGCCAACACGGAAAGCGCGCGTTCCAGCGAGATCGCCTCGGTCGGCGTCAGCTCCGGCTTATACACAGGCGTGACGAGCGTGACCACTCGACGGCCAAAAGGCTTAGATGGCGTAGGCATACACGTTCAACTGCAAGTCCATACCCACCAGTGTCCGCCGATCCACGAAAGGCCGTTTTCGCGCATAGGCCACCTGGATATGATACCGATAGCCACCCGCCGCCAGGAGCGCCAGCAGTTCATGCAGGACTTGCGGTTCCTGCACGTGCGAGTGATATTCCAGGAAG
>Ga0118677_10002305_pt1 | contig 38612 bp, 39 predicted proteins | sample AliMusrvi5mmetaG_FD_86154 | JGI IMG/M metagenome (GOLD analysis project Ga0118677, IMG submission 86154) | reverse complement strand
GCTATATTCCCATTCCGATTCCGGGCAAACGCCTTGTTTGGCGATCGTCTTAATGCCGTCCCGGATCATGGCGCCGGAGTCCTCATCCACGGTTCCTGCCATGGCGCGCTCATTGTAGTAGATGAACAATCGCGACGGGGTAAACAGCCCCGACTTCTGCTGCTTCATCTGGTCAAACTGATGGGCCGCACCAATGGCGTTGGCCGTGCAACTACCCAAGTCACCCTGATCATACACCGAAGGACACTGCGCCCTGAGATCCGCCTTCGCCGGCAACTTTGTCGTCACCGCCCGTGGCGCCATATAGACCAAATCCCGATGATCCGGCAAGTCCGGTATCCACCCATATCCCTTGATCGTCCTCGCCATTTCTTCTTGTCTCCTTTCTTATCATTTTGTTGTTGAGTTGCTAAGTTGTTCAGTTGTTAAGAGTGGGGAGACAGTTGTTGAGTTGTTAGGTTGCTGAGTTGTTGTGGGTGGAGAGACAGTTGTTGGGTTGTTAGGTTGCTGTGTTGTTGAGGAAAGACCAGCGGGAGCGTTCACGCCTTTACTTAACAACTCAGCAACTTGACAACTAGCAACTGCTTTTGGGCCTTCACTTAACAACTCAGCAACGTGACAACTTAACAACTCCCTCTTCCCAGGCAACGCAACAACTTTTCTTCCCCTCTTCAATGTGGGAGGCGGACTCCGTTCCGGCGACTCTGCATCCCAATCTCCTCGATTAGCAATCGCCGCACGGAGTGCGCCTCCCACATTACCCTTGGTCTCTCTTCAGCACTCTCTTCTCCATGCCCCACGCTTCGCTATCTTCTTCCCCCCGCTCCCCGCTCCATGCTATCGTCTCCCCCAATAACCCATAACTCATAACCAATAACTACTCCACCGCCTACGGCGGCCCCCATGCTCACGAACCTGGCGTCAACGATCATGATTGTCTTTGCGGGCGGGCCGCACACGCCTGAGAGGACGGCATTGGCCTGTGAACTGCTGGCAAACCGGCCGCCGCCAGCCATCATCTATCTCACGGGAAGCGAGTATCAGGACGAATACAGCAACCTGGCAGTCCGCGTCACAGCCATCGCCAGAAACCTTCCCACACATCCAGAGGTCCTCACCGACTCTTGCAACACCACCTGGTCAAGTTGCCTGCATCTCACCCGTGACATCAAGCGCCGATACCCCCACGGCGCCAGCCTGGTTGTCGTGACCTCCAATTATCACGCCCCCCGTGCCCGCTGGCTCATTGGGAGTGTTGTTAGGTTGTCGAGTTGTTCAGTTGTTAAGGCAGAAATTAGAGAGGCCATCGGTCTTTCACCTAACAACTTATCAACTCGAGAACTTAACAACTCTCTTTCCGCACCGCTTGCGGGCAACTCAGCAACCCAACAACTTAACAACTTTTCTCTCTCCATCCTCACCTCCCCCGACATCCCCTGGCGTGAATCCCTCGCCACTTCGCGAAACCGGCTGTTGATAGTGGGAGAATGGATCAGTTGGCTCTACTGCTTCCCCCTTGGACTCATCTGCCACCCCATATTGCTTGCCCTGATTGGCATCCCAATTGCCGGCATCATACTCCTGAACAGAAGGAAAACAGGAAAAGGACTTCACCGCTAATCTTCACTGATTAACACTAATCCAGAGAAGGGGAAAAAGAGAATGTTGGGGTATTTGTATGCAGTGACTACACCGCATAAAAATCCCGCAACGGTTTTTCGGGGAATTGAAGGAAATAGGCGGTTCGACAAATTGTGTATTGCACTTTTTATTAGCATTATTCTTCGCAAAAACCGTTTGGTGATTTTCGCGGGGGGTGTACTCGCCACCTGCAAAAATCACCAAACATTATCTTTTCCGGATTAGCGTCAATCAGTGAAGATTAGTGGTGAGGTCTTCTCTTCAACTTAGCCTGCTCCCCATCCTGTCTATCCTGTACATCCATGTCCAATCCTCTTCCTCAGACACCAGGAGAGTTCAACCTTGAACAGAAGTTGTTAGGTTGTTGCGTTGTTCAGTTGTTAAGGGTGGGGAGACAGTTGTTGAGTTGTTAGGTCGCTGAGTTGTTAAGGAAAAACCAGATAAAGCGTTCACGCCTTTACTTAACAACTCATCAACGTGACAACTAGCAACTGCTTTTGGGCCTCCACTTAACAACTCAGCAACTTGACAACCATCAACTGTCCCTGCGTCAGCAGGGAGCAACGCATCAACTTAGCAACTGTTCCCGCCTGCTCCCCATCCCGTCTGTGGTCTGTGGTCTGCCCCCCCCCTACAGCCTCCTCAATCAACATAATCGGAATACCATCCCTGACAGGATAGCGAAGGCCGCAATCCGCATTCTGGCATTGAATCGACTCGTTCACCTGCCTTACAGCCGCCTTGCATTTCGGGCAGGCCAAGATGTCAATCAGTTCAGGCTTCATTTCAACGGCTCACATAAAGTTCGCCCTCCAAATTCGCGCGCAGCACTTGGAGGGCGAGGTTCATCCGAGCCGTGTGAATCCATTGCCCTGAATTAGGGAAATCACAGCCTTACTGTCTTTCTTTTCCACTCATCTCCCCGCGCGGCTCACATAAAGTTCGCCCTCCAAATTCGCGCGCAGCACTTGGAGGGCGAGGTTCATCCGAGCCGTGTGAATCCATTGCCCTGAATTAGGGAAATCACAGCCTTGCTGTCTTTCTTTTCCGCTCATCTCCCCGCGCGGCTCACATAAAGTTCGTCCTCCACATTCGTGCGAGGCACTTGGAGGGCGAGGTTCATCCGAGCCGTGTCCATCACGCGGCACCACATCGCAGAAATCCTGTCCTCGCCAACACTTTTCCCCCTCTTTATGCCAACCCGCTCTCCGCCCGGCTCACGTAAAGTTCGCCCTCCAGATAAACCGCGCGCGCAGCACTTGGAGGGCGAGGTTCATCCGAGCCGCGTTCATTTGGAGGCAATTTGATTACCGGACTGGCCATGATCGATCAGAGTCACACGGCAATCCGTTGTGTTTTCGGAGATACAGCAATAACAGGATTAATTTGTCCAACATTACCGTCACTCCAGCCTTCAGCCGTAAACACCTCTTGCCTCGATCCTGACATACAAAGAGCGGTTCCAACAACGACTGAACATCTTCAGGCCACTTGTTGGCTCTGAAAACGTCAAACGCAATGTCAATATGCCCGTAGTTAATTAACAGGACGATAGCCTTTATCAACCGGGAAACATCGAACCCCGCCATCCTATCCTCTCGCTTCGCGAATACTGCGTCAGCAAAGATTAACTGCCCTTTGGCTAGTCCTTTGTAGGCTTTACGCTGTTGGAACACTCTGTTTAGAAAGATGCATTCAAACCCATGATCCGCCATTAGGTTCATGATTTCAGGAAACAAGGGTTGCCCCTTGTAAAGCGGAACGAACTCAACCTCAACCTCAACCAGTGACGCCAATTCGAGGCACTTCCCTGCTCCCTTCAGGATCGACAACTCAGTGCCTTGTGTATCCAACTTAATCACGTCGGGACTTGGCAAGGCATGCTGCTTGATGAACTCATCCAGTGAAATCGTCTCAACGGAAATTGTTTTAACTTCGCCGAAAGAATCCCCTCTGAATAAGTTTTTGTAGCGTTCATCGGGATGAAAGGCTGATGATTCTCCAGGGCTCTGATAGATGAAGAAATCGCGCCTACCCTTAATTTCATCTATGAAATTAGGGTAGAGTGTTCTCGCATGAAGGTCATGCGGTTCTAAATTCAAGAGCCGACACTCTTCTTCATCAGCATCAAAACCAATATAGTTGATATGAGACTTCAGCGGATAGAGCTCGCAAGGCAGACCGCCTCTGCACCCCACATCCACAAGAGTTATCGGCGCCCCCTTTAGGCATGACAAAAGTCCATCGGCAAGTTTGTTCATCCAATTCAAGTTATAGGGAAGCACAGAGTAGTAAGGACTCGCGCGACTCAACAAAGCATCTTTCAGAATACGATTCACAACAACATAGCTCCTTTCAACCGCATATACTCACCTGACAAGAATATATTGACTGGTTTAAATGTTATTTCACTCATCATATATTCCTCCGTTCAAAAAAATGTGCGTGGCATTTGGAGGGCGAGGTTCATCCGAGCCGCGTCCATCACGCGGCACCACATCGCAGAAATCCTGTCTTCGCCACCTCTTTTTCCCCTCTTCATGCCACCCCTCTCTCTACCGGCTCACATGAAGTTCGCCCTCCAATGGGCTTCGCGCCTTCAGTATTCTTGGCCTATGGGCTGAGCGGCCTACTCCAATTCAAACAAATCCATGCCGTCGGGCTTTTTGATCTGATGGCGGGAGAGATCAGTCAGAGACACGGGAATGGGATCACCGCCACACCAGATAACCTTATGGACGCCTTTATTCAGCAGCGCCTGAATGTCTGGTTTTGTCGGACTCTTTCCGAGGGCGTAGATCGGGCCGTGGCCGAGATTCATTCCCAAATCTCCGACCACCATCACAGCCCTGTCCTCATTGACGGCAACCGGCTCATCGACGCCCAACCCGGGCCATACTGCCGCGCGAGCCGTTTCCGGAGAGTAAAAATCCCAAGACTCCCTCCACGCCGCGGGTGAAACCAGGGCAAGCGGTTCCCGTGCAACACTTCTCACCATGCAGGGACGGACAAACCAGTAGAGGCAAAGGGCGCATTCGAGCACCGTCAATGTCATGACCAGAATAACCCATAAGCGTCCGAAATAGTTCGACCAGACTCGCGGCACAACAAGGGCCAGGCAAGGCAAACCAACCGCATACAGACTCAGCACATAGCGCGACCACCAGTTCGCAGGCGTGATCAGGAACACCGGGATCACCGCCGCCAATAACCACAAACAGATGATGCTTGCCTGATCCAAACTTTGCCGCCTCTTCCAGATCAGCCTGAAAACAAGACAAACGGCGGGAAAACATCCAACAACCCACAAGAACCCAAGTCCGGCAGAACGGGGGTCCACCATTTTTAAATTCACCGGCCAACCATCTAACTGAGACCATGCATACGCAATCTGCACCACACGGGGCAACCCCTTCACTCCACCCGGTAGGCCAGCCTCGGCCGAATCAGACATATTCAAACCTCTGAATATTTCCACCCCGGCTACTTTAAGTCCAACAGGGTAAAGCGGATTTCCCGTATGATACCAGTTGGAGACATACCAGTAGCCGGACACAAGAAAACACATCCCTGCGATAGACACGGCAAATATAACCGTCTTTATCCATTTTGAGTTATGCTTCTCCTCTTTACACGCAAAGGCCTGGTTTAGCACAACAGCACCGGTCACAATTCCAGCCACGGCGAGACCCTGCCCTTTAGTCCCCGCCGCGAGACCACAGGCCCCCCCAACAATCAGCGCATCAAGCAACCCAAGGGACCTGTTCTTCAAGCGATCTGAAACAATAACTCCAAGGACGGCAAAAGCAGCAATGGAACAGGTAGCATGGGCTGTATCCACGTAGCTCTGAGTGGCCTGGGCCATATTGTTCGGAACCAAGATAAAAAGCGATCCAACCGCCCAAGCCAGCCAGCGCCCCGCACCCATCAGAGATGCCAGAACAGCAATCCCGACAACCCCCAGAGGGAGGAAAAAGAGGTTCCCTGCATTTCCCCAATGGGCATCCCCCGTCGCCCCCACGAGCACATAGACAAACGTCTCCACCGCCTTGGGATTACCATTCATGAAACGGGACCATACGAACCGGTCATCTGCCCAGCCAATACCTCCCGTCGTGAGCCACTGGTGAATGATGGGGAGGTGGTAGCCACGGCCATCGAGGGTTTCATCATGCATGATGTAAGCGGCAATCCCCAAAGCCAGAAACACCATGCCACCGACTACGACAATCGCCATTCCGGCCCTGCGCCACCCCGGTGTTTCCAAGGCTCGCCCGTAAACTCCATCCGCATCTCGACGAGCACACTGAATGGCAACACCGCACGCCAAGATCGCGGCGGTGGCCAACAGCAGACAGGCATCGACACCCCGGATATCAACCCTGCAAAGGCCCGCCATAATGGCCCCGATCTGAAGAACGGCGTGAAACGTGACTAAACCATAGAGAAGGCTGATCATGCTAGCCGCGTCTCCATACGCCATAAACTGATCGACCGATCGAATACCCCAGAACGCGATCAAGCACAGCCGAAGCAGGCACCAGGCAACGATCCCAGAACAGTATTTGATTGCGCTTCGGGAGCCCCTGCTTCAGCACCATGCGGTTGGCCAATGACGTCAACAAGCCCACCGAATCAAGGTAACGCAGACGTTCCTCGATCAATCCAGGGGGCATACTCTGACGCAAGGTTTTTCGTGTGTAGCGTCGTAGGTGGCCAATCCGCCGATCAAAGTCAGAGTAGAGCCACGCATAAGCAGGCGACAAAACGATCAAGTAGCCACCCGGCTTGAGGCAATCCATGATGTGCAGTACCTCAAGACGGTCATCAGGGATATGCTCCAATACATCAATGAGTGCTATGGAATCAAATTGATCCATTGTCCCGAGCTCCAAGGCCTTTCCGCATACCACCTTAAAGGGAATCTTATTCATCAAGGCAGCACACATGATTTCAGCTTTCCCGGCCAAACCGCTATCTGGTTCCAGAAGCGTAATGTCAGAGGCTTTTGAGCAAGCCCAGAGCGGAACATTATTCCCGGTTCCGGCGCCAATCTCCAGAAACCGCCCAGTGATAAACCTCTGAACCTGTCCAAACCAGTATCGCTTCCAGACCTGGGCATAGGTAAAAACGTCCAACTCATCGCCCTCATAAGTGAATGCGTCACTCGGCATGGAACACCGTCTCCCAGCGGTCAACGAAAGGAGCGACATCCCGCCCCGGGATAAACATGGAGTGCATACGACTTCCCAGAATTGTAAAAATAAAAGTCATGCCCATTGACAAGGCCTGAATCAAGAGGATCAGAAGGACCCCTGTGGTCATGGTTGCCCAACCGGGTATGGCGGCATTCGTGAACCAACGTATATAAAACGTAGCGAGGATTCCGCAACTAATCAATGTCGTCAAGATTCCCACGATATAGATCAACCGGACCCCGATGACTTCATTGAACACCGCAAGGCTCGAGAAACCATGGATCAGCAGCGAGGTAAAATTCATTTGTGATTTCCCAGCATAACGCCGCCCCCGTTCCGTCGGGACAATCAGGAACGGAAGACGCGACCGCGTCACCGCCGCCGGATAATTCAGCCATGTCTCAGGATATAAGATCAGCTTTGCGATATGCCCGGGTGAGAGAACGCTGTAATTTCCATAGCGGATCATCTGCCCGGTCAAGCTCCTGAACAGGGCCCGATAGACGCCGTAGAAGAAACGAAACCGTAACGACTCACACCGCTTCTCGCGACCTGCAAAAATGACATCTTCACCGCCATGCTCGTCAAAGGCACGAATAAGACGGACGACGTCATCAGGCCGATCTTCCCCGTCAGAATCCATTACCACAACCAGATCGTCGGGCGCCAATCGCTCACGCAATTCAACAAAACCGACAGAAATGGCCCGCTGATGCCCGAGGTTTCGCTTTAAGTGCAGAACGTCCACCCCTCTTAGCCGCGAGAAAGTTCCTTGAAATGCGTCCTTCGGGAGTAGTTTTGACGAGCCATCGTTTATTAATACAACATGCAACGGGGACTCTTGCCCATAATCCGTCGCATCGAGACGGTGCACAAGTTGCACTGCGGATTCCCAATCGTCGAGAACGGGCATGAGCACATGGAGTTTTCTCATTTATACTTCCTCAACCGCCGGAAATATATCCATCGCTTCAAAGCTTGCACCCATGGCCGGTTGACCGGCACCGTAAGATCAGGAAGGCTGCGGTTGGGAGCGGCAAACGCACACAATTCCCGCTCAACATCCCGATCATCGAAACACAAGACCTCCACCGCCTCAAATGCATTCTGCCATTCAAAAGAAAGATTCGCATACTTTGTGTTAATTTCCCTATTCGGACCGACCTCCGCCACAATTGCATCGCGAATGACATGCAGGGAATGGGGCTTATGCCGGAACTGTAGTCGATTGTTTTCAGCAGTGACCAACCAACGGTGATGATAATACCCGGCGTAGCAAGGGTGTTCGACACCGCGTGATTGCTCCACCACCCTCGAAGGAACCTCGATGTATCCTGCCTTTGCGATTCTAGCGATCTCATGACAGACCCACACTGGATCTCTGAGATCCTCTAGAACATGAGTACAAAGCGCCACATCGAAAAACATATCAGAGAACGGCCAAGCTTGGCGGGCGCACAGGTCCAACTGCACCCAGGTCTCCCGAGTAACCCGTTCCGGCACAGTCGTCTCCTTTTGGAGCGCACCTCTTTCGTCATAGGCGAGACCGTCAACGACATAATCCGCCCGCGGACTTGGATTGGCCCCGCCACCGATGTCAACCACCAGGGCGCGGTTGTCGATTCTGTTTACAAAGTCTGATCGCGTTGTCACGTCATCATCTCCAAACTAGTCGGTCTCCACCGCCGAGACGGCGGTTACTACAGGTGCTTAGCTCTACTAATATGCTCTTGAACCACTTCCTGGATTCTTCTTTCGAAATCATCCATAACACTAACCGAGTAATGGCGTGAAGCGAGTTTCAGTGCCTCCCGGCGTAAGCGCGACATCAAACTTAAATCACCTGCCAGATGCGTCAAATGCCTGGCTAAACCCTCGATATCGGCAGGAGCATAGCGAAAGCCGGTCGAATTGGGAATCACCAGATCATCTTGCCCTCCCGGTGAGGTCGCGACTACCGGCAAACCGCAGGCCATGGCCTCAACACAAACAATACCCAGGCCCTCGATAATCCTGGATGGAAAAACAAAGACATCATGACTGCAATACAGTTGCTTGATCTGCTCCTCTTCAAGATTGGTTATGATGCTTACATAGGACTCCACATGCAGATCAGTGATCAACCGTCTCAAGATCTCGCAATAGCCGTAACGGTCCATTCCCGCAAGGGTCAGCGTGGCGTTCAACCCCTGTTGTCGGACCAGAGCCAGCGCTCGAATTACATCGTCCTGTCCCTTCTGGGGATCAAGCCGGCTGACACAGATGATACGGAAGACCCTATTGTCAGTGGTATCCTGGGTTATCCCCTCTTCCTGGATACGGCTGAGAGGGCGGTTTCCACAAGGGAAGGACATTCCCGCTGGATTGCCGTTGACATCGATAAATGGTGGTAACACTGGTAATGGAAAGACCCGGCATTGCTTTGCGATATCCAACTGCGGGACACCCGCCTTGGCCAGGGCATCCAACAGGAACGAGGAAATCGCCATTACCGGTGTCAGTGAAATCGGCTTGCACCCATTGAAGAGCCCTTGGCTCTTTAAGGCAAATCCGAGAACTCGCTTGGACCATGCCTTGATTCCCTGGCCTCGCCCTGAGGCAAACCCGACATAATCGTCATACCTAGGCAGATCGGCCCACGCCTGCGCGAGCCAGGTATCGCCGAGAACCATCAAACAAGGAAGGCCCGATGCAAGCACATCGTGATAAACCTGAAATCCGGTCTCTAGCGTGCTAAAAAAGATCACAATATCAGGTTTGCGTGCATATAAGACGCGTCTGGTTTCGCGGTGATTCGCCAGTGTTCCTCGAATCAGATTCCGGCTATCCACCCGCCTGAAAGTGCGGATCACATTGCATTGAACCGAATAGTCGCCAGGATCCTGCGGACATTCATGTTCACTATTAGCAAGGGTCAACACCGACACCTTGTGTCCTCGCGCCAGAAGCCCCTCGCTCAAGCGGTAGCATAACATCCCATATCCACCTGCATGATAAGGCGGATACCAGCTTGTTATGGAAAGAATATTCATCTCAGGAAGCGACAAGGAAATTGCTAAGCCCAATGAGCAGGCAGCATGGCCCCGCATTATCTATCCTTCGCAAACCTCAGTCTCGCCTCTGACCATCCCCCACCCGTTAGTATTCCTTATTACGTCGCACTCCCGCTCAACAAGTTGCTTGTTCTCAGCAAGATGTTTCTTTGAATCTTCGCGGGTCATTCCCATATCGGCCGTATTCCTGAGAACCCATGGATGCCATTGGTGAAGAATAGTGGTATATGGCGTAACGTCAGCAAACCAGAGGCCGCTTCTGGCTGCTCGCTTTTCCATATCTGCATCTTCGTAGCCATAACCAATGAACCTCTCATCAAACCCTCTGATCTTACAGAACCATTCGGTTGGGAAAGATTGGCAAAAGCCTACGGCAGGATCCCTTGCACGAACAGCCACGGCCTTCCAATGTTCGAAAGCATCTACAATATTCATGTTGTAGGCGCCCTCGGGCAAGTCACTGGGCTGACAGAAAGCAAATGTCGCACCAGGGCACACTAGATGCATACGCATTATCTGTTCCAGTGCGTTCGGCGCATAAACAGCATCTATATCGGTGGAAAGAAATACATCCGAACCTTGTGCCGAGTGGCGGAAAGCCATGTTGAGTCCATACGAGCGACTCCATACGGGTTTTGCGGTCCTGACGAGCACAAGACGGACAGCGGCGTCGCGAGCCACAGCCTTCAGTTCGTCCGTTGTAACACGATCACTACCGAGATCGCACACCGTAATATCAATATTCTCTCGCGGCAAAGTTTGGTTTCTGAGTGAACGCAAACAGTTGATGACCCGGATTCCGCTTCTATTCATGACCGCAATACCGACAGAAATCCTGCGCCTGCACACATCCGCAAAAGGAAATCGCCGGGCCTTGCCACGTCTACGGTTGTTTTGGAATATCTTGACCAATTTAATTATCATACGCATCTTGAACACCTTCTTGCTGATGCAGACAATCCGCCGACATTCCCAGTATGCGTCGCAATCGCTGGCATGACACTATACCGTGTGCAAATGCTTGACCTACAGCTTCCTCCCCTTTAGGTGTGTAGTGGACGTGATCAATAAAGAAAGCGAGATCTTTAGGAACGGCACTCTCAATATCCAGATATTCGAGCCCATGATTTAGCGCAAAACTTTTTTGCGCATCCTTTACTCTTGTGAGTCCCTCGGTAATAGTGTTCCACGTCAGTCTTACACCTTTATAACGCATGCGCAGAATTTCCCACATTGCACATAGTTCATCTCTTGACAAGGCTGATTTGACAAGTGACGCTTGACGTCCAACTATAATCGTAAAGCCATTCGTTAGACTCATGTCGTATAATGATTGCAGCGGTTTTGTCGAATAGTTTTCAATGCCGTCCAAGCTAAGGTTTGTTTTGCATGGATCCCGCCAGTAGTCGTCGAGGTAAGCCCTGTTGCGAGCACCACCCTTGTAGTATAGGTGCCTATTTATCTGATCAATAATGATTGATTTGCAGAACAGTTGTTCCAACATGGACGAACTCCTGTTTTCGTAATCGACAAACGACTCGTCGGTGGTAATGCTTGATCCCAGATGCTGAATGTATGGACCGAAGAAATCATTATTGGCCTCATAGAGGATCACTATATCTGGACGCAATGGAAGCCCTCTCTTGCGGAAGTTCTTGATGATCATCGGGGAGGAGTATCCACCTGTGCCGAGGTTGATGACCTCAACTTGACTGGTTTTTGTGACCTTATCCAATTCTCTTTGTAGAACCTCCGACCAGGTCTTGCCGTCTTCGACAAACGCAGCCTCCGTGCTGGATCCTCCCAATGTCAGGATCCGCACCACTCCCGGCTCCTTCTTATTTTTTTTCGGATTAGGTCCCCGGAACCCAAAAGAGTTGTATGACACACGATGAGGAGGTGTACCTCGCCAGTGTCCAATGGTAACTGAATTTGGCACATGAACGTTGGCCCCTATGTCGGGGTCGTTAACGAACATATCAAGTTCCGGCTTCACGCTATGACGCATAATGATCCGCAGAATGCTATCAACACAACAAAACGCAATTAGAAACGCCACGCATGCTAATACTGCTTTCTTCACACCATCTCCTTATGAGTCTATTCTGTTCATAGTGCAACTGGTTGGGGAATTGACCATTCCTTTATTAACTCCGCAACGAAAGTGTGCGTGTTATGCATATCCCGGGTGTTCCAAGAAAGACCAGAGACAAGACGCCGTGCCAGGTAGGCAGGTTCGTAGAGAGCGGCCCGTCCCATCCCTCTCAGGAAAGCTTTCGGGGCTGCTCGCAGGCATTTCCGATCCAAACCGAACCCTTCCAAATAGTACTGCCGCATTCCGAACAGCAGTTTATCTATCCATCCCGGGTCTTGCTTCCAGTGAGACGGAATCCGGCCTTCGCATTCTCTTATTGTTTCCTCCGTCATACGCAAATTCTTCCGCCTCCACCCGGGTGTCTCGCCACGGGATGCTTGCCCCGGGTGCACCCGCCATGTCGCCACTTTTTCAGGGGTATAAGCAGTGTCAGCGAAACTCGCCACTTTCATGGCCCAGAACCGGTCGACAAAAGCTTCCCCTTTTCCAACATCGGTTCGGAACAATCCAGCACGACTAACAACATCCGCCGTAAAAAGAGCTGATGTAATTGTGGTCCAAGATGTGCCAAGTTGCGTGTGAATCAGAAAATCAACCCATCCACTCCGATAATGTTTTTTATTCTGCCATTCACCCATAAATGTGCCGGGTATTCCTTGTGTTGGGGGAATAATGCTTCCGCCTGCATCGAGAAAGTCAAACTGGCCAATACCTACCCCTGCATGAGGTCGCGTCTCCAGAAGACCAACTAGTCGTTCAAGCAAGTAAGGATGAGCGGTGTCGTCACTGGTGGCTATGTAGACATACCGACCCATGACCCGCTTCAAGCATTCATTCCATCCCGCAAATAGCCCTTCACGGGGTACTTGAAACAGTCGAACCCGTGGATCTGACCTAAACTGTTGTAAATACTCCCAAGAACCATCGCTCGAGTAACTATCACAGACAATCAGCTCCCAATCTTCCATTCCTTGACTAATTATTGACTCCATCCGAGGCTGGAGGAACTGACGGTTATTTAGGTTCGGCAAACAAATAGAAATGAGGGGCATAACGTGATCCGTCCTATTCCGCAGTTTCAGTAATGTGCGGATTACGAGGCAGATCGCCGATGCGGAATCCTGCAGCTGTCAAAGCATTGCGAATTGAATCGCCAGGCGTTTTCTTAAAGATACAGGCCACTAACTGAATAGCATGTCCCCGGCTTAATCCTTTTTGAACACGCCGATCCGCTTTCCTTATTTCAGTTTTGATTTTATTCAGAAGAACTGATTTAGAGTCTGCTGTCTCATATTCAACACCTTTAAGGTACCAATCATTCACTCCCTTGAAAGCGACAACAGGATAGTTTAATCCGAGTGCGACCTTCTCTATTTCACGTTCAGAAATCGAGTAAACGTAATTTCCTGCCTCTTCATAGGTATTTCCGTACGGAATGAAGAGAGAGGTGTCATCATTACGCAACCGTGAACCTAACCCAAAGGAAAGCATGATTTTCTTAAGCACTCTTTTCAGAAGGAATGACAATTCCCCAATCTCCGGAGCTTCATTCGGCTCAATCAGGAGGACACCAGTTCGCGCAACCCGGAGCATTTCATAGAGGGCAATCATTGGTCTCGGAAAGTGGTGAAAGGACTCCTTACAGAAAACAAAATCAAACGAATCATTCTCAAAAGACAATTTTTCGGCGTTTTCTTGAGAATAATCGCTGATTAGTCCCGCGGCCTTCCCCTCCCGAAGCAATACATCTGCGACATCTGACGCAACTACTTTCGCTCCTTTTTGACTCAAATACCATGCATCACGCCCATAATGGCCATCTCCGACAGTCAGCCAGCGAGCTCCGGGATTGGTAAGTAGCAATGGATCAGCGCAGGCATACATTCTACTGTGCCTCCAGTAATCCACTGTCTCGGTATTAAGCCATGTCGCTGCTAATTCAGCTCCGCCTTCTCCCTTGGCATATTGCTCCATGAACTTGGTATGCGATTCATACACTTTCTGTGCGTGTTGTTTCACTTAGCCTCCTGTGTCAGGTTTATCATAACTGGTAGCAGTGCATGCGGTACAGCATCTTCCCCTCGTTCATGGTAATGGACATGATCAATGAAACAGTTAAACGTTTTAGCACCATTGATTCTACATCGACATAGACCATCCCTTTGCTTAACGCGAAACTGCGCTGCGCGTCCTTGAGGTTCTTCAGACCATCAAGAAACACACTCCACGACAAGTGCTTGCCTTGATATCTCATTCGAAGCACCTCCCACATGGAATAGAGTTCCTGATTTGACAGTTCTGGCTTAATGAGCGTCGCATGCCGTGCGACAACGAGCTTGAATCCATCCTTCTACCCCATGCAATACAAATCGCTTAAAGACTTTATTGTGTTCCGCTCCACCCCGGTCAGATCAACTGTGGTTTTATCCGAATCTGCCCAGTACTCATCAAGATACTTTCGACTTCGGTTACTATTTTGTGAATACAGATTTCGATTTATTCGATCGATGATGATGGACTTGCATAGTAGTTTTTCACACCATGGCGCAGCCCGAGCCTCGTAATCAACGTATGACTCATCAACGGACAAATCCGCCTTGAATCGCTCCTGAAGCCATGTAAATAAGTCGTTGTTGCCATGGTAGACAATGACGATATCCGGCTTTAGAGGAATACCCCTCTTTTGGAAGTTCTTTACACTGATCAAGCTGGAGTAGCCGCTGGTGCCGAAATTTATGACTTCCACGCGTCCCGTTCCGATTGCGTGGTCTAGTTCGCGCTGAAGCACTTCCGGCCACGTCTTTCCATCCTCAACCAATCCGCCTTCCGTGCTGGATTCCCCTAGCACTATGATTCTTATCACACCGGCAGGCTTTTCCAGCGTCTTTGGATACGGACCTCGACAACCAAAGGTATTGAATGAGACCCGATGAGGCTTGGACCAGCGCCATTGAACAATGGCGCTGGAGTTCGGCACATGCACCCAGGCTCCGATGTCCGGGTCTGTGCGGAACATGGTCTCCTCGGGATTAGCGGCGGCAGTGTGCCTTGCCACCAGCCTCAAGGCCGTATCGGCGAGAACAAATGCAATAAGTACAGCCACCACAACCAGTGCCGTTTTCTTCGCTATTTCCCGCATATCATGTCTCCCAAACCCTGCATAATTTCAACAGAAAGATGAATTTAACATGGATAGGCAGGATATACTGTAGAAAAGAAATGACTTGAACCGAAGTTGTTATGTTGTTGCGTTGTTAAGGAAAGAACTCTTCCCCTTAACAACTCAGGAACCCGACAACCCAACAACTTTTCCAGCCTGCTCCTCATCCTGTACATCCATGTTCACTTTCTCTTCAAGCGACGGCATAATAGGCGTTTCGATATTGCTTAGCGGCTATATCCCATGAGAATTTCTTCGCCTGCGCCAATGCTCTTTGCCTTCCAGCCACCTGCACATCAGAGTCGAGGCTGCGCAGCAATTGTTCCGCTAACGCCTCGCTATTAGAAGGGTCGAAATAGAGCCCCGCATCCCCTGCGACCTCATGATACACAGGGATATCAGACACGATCACCGGGGTGCCGCACGCCATGGCCTCCAGAACCGGAATCCCGAAACCTTCCGCGAGGGAACACGACACGAATCCCACAGCCTGTGCATACGCCGCTCTCATCTGAGCATCGCTCACATTACCGAGCAGATGGACGCGATCCAAACATCCCGCTTTGCTTAACATCGAACGCTCAGCGTCCTCCAGGTTCTGCTCGCCGCCGATGAGCAGTAGATCCGCATCAGTCTTACCCGCGACCCGCGAGAAGGCTTTTACTAGACAATCAAAGTTTTTGTACGACCTTCTGCAACCAACGTGCAGCCAATAGGGGACATTTCTCCTGGTGTGCTCAGAAATCCACGTTGCGTCTGCGTTGGGCACATCGGCAAAAGCTGGATCAAGGCCATGATAAACGACCACGATCCGTTCTGGCGGAATCTTCAGAATGGAAACCAGGTCATCGCGAGTCTGCGCTGACACCGCCACCAGAAGATCAGCTCGCATGATGGCGTCTTTTTTGATTTGAATAGTTTCCGGATCCAGTAGGAGCTGCGGAAAACTCTCGTGAATCATGTCATGAACCGTAACGACAACACCGGTATTCCTGGGAGCATTGGTCTCATAATAGGGGGCATGGTAGACTTTTACCCCCCGCCACCAGCATCGCCAGCGCAGCGCCATGTTATTGTATTTGACGGACAGCCGCCACGGGCGAAAGGCCACATCCTGGCAGATCCTTACACCCTCATAATGTAGCGGCTCACTCATGAGCGTTTCGGGAAGGTGCAGCATGAGGTCAAGCCCTTGTTGTTTGGCCAATGAAGACAGCAGACCTGTAGTGAACCGCGAGACGCCTCCGGTTCGCTGCATGCCATATATGGAACCGTCAAACAAGACACCTAGTTGATTACACGGCTGCATCTTTTCCTAACCCGGCATAGCCGGAACCAAAAAGAATCAGTTTTGAACAGAAGAGCACGAAGAGCACAAAGAAGAGTTATTATTACCCGCCTTAGGCGGATAACCCTTATCTCTTCGTGGGCTTTGCGGGCTTCTGTTCAAATTCTCTTTTCCGCTCCGAATCATGACTAAAACTCGATTGATTGAAGTCGTAAGGCACTAAACGACAGGTTTTTCAGCTAAGAAGGAAAAAAGACGCCCTGGAGTTTGGTCTAGACATGATTGGCGCGCCGCATACCATGCGAGTAACCTTCTCCCAAGAAAGTTCCGTTCATCAGTTAATGCGAACCCGCACTTCCAGCCTACTATTTTGATAAGGTCCCGGATGCAGGCAGCATGCCACTCCAGACGATTCATCGGGAAATAATTAATGACACTGTCCAACGGACCAAGTCGGCATGTTAGGCAAAGTTCTGCTTCTGCAAAAGCTGATTCATATTCGTTCAGTAGTCTCGCGTTTTCACCGTCGTAGACGGAACTCGTAATACCATTCTTGAGAAACACTGATAGATCGCTATGTTTGCTGATCACATGTTCTCGCGCAATCAGGATTCTGCCACCTGGTTTCAAGACCCGTGCTATTTCCTTGCACACATCAGGCAATGAACTGACATGATGAAAGACTTGGCGCCCGTATACGATATCGAATTCTGCGCTACGGAACTGCATTTTTTCTGCATATTCTCTTACAATGGCAATGGTCACCCCTGCCTCACGATTTAACGTCTCAATAGCTCCGCAGCCTGTCACAGGGCTAGGATCGGGTTCTAACGCAACAACATCACACCCGGCTTTCGCAAAGGCGTATGATGCAATCCCTCGTCCAGCCCCAATTTCAAGAACCTTTCCGCCGCATACTTTCAATAATCGTTCGCTTTCAGTCCACTCCTCACTGGCCGAAAAACGAAGCGCAGCATCTGTCACGGGTTCGTCCAAGTAACATTGTTGAACGAACCCCTTCAATTCAGACTGTGAACGCAGCCACAAAACTGTTTCTTCCCATGTCATAACGTCCGATTAACTTTCATTTAGATTGAGCGTTGATTACCGCAAGGATGCGAGTCTTCGGAGTATTTTCTCCCGAACTGTTTCTTTCGGCACAAACATAGTCCGGCACGTATATTCATCCGCAACGTGATTTGATTTCATTTCATGGGGATGCTTTAGCGGGAAACTCATCTTCTCAAGGGGTAATCTGAATTTCTTGTTTTCCGAACTCCTCGTATGTGTTCCCGCATGATCAAAACCAATGTTCGAGACTAGATTCACCTGCGGCACGATCATCAGGCTATTATGGACCCAACAGGAGAAGAGCCAAGGATAGTCCCATGTATCTATTTCACCATTCGCAACCATGTTGAAGATTCCCTCCCAATATCGCCTCTCGGAACTTTCAGCGCACCAACGAGCAATGGTTTCCAATCCCCTACTCGGCCACAGGCTCATGTCCCCATCATACAACCGCCATGCTCGCCTCCAAGTGGCCCATCCCCAAATGTGAGCGTACTTTGAAAAATAGTAATCCCCCGCACCCCGCTTTCTACCCTTTTGAAAATTATCGCCACTAATGTGCGTAACTTGTCCATTGTTGCTGTAATACTCCAGCAACTCCTGGCAAAACGTGAAAAATGAAGGATTCGGCAGACAATCATCTTCGAGAATAATAGCGTCTTCGACATGACGAAAGGCCCATGTCAGACCGCTGGCCACGCGTCGACGACATCCCATATTCTCGGTCGCATAGTTAGTCAAGACTTCACAGGGCCAGTCAACCTGTTCTGCGATATGGCGCACCGCCTGAACGACCTCAGCCTCTCCAGATTGATCTCCCCGGGGGCCGTCGCTAACAATTAACAGACGCTGTGGCCGCGCTTCCCTAATCCGCGTAAACACGCAACTTGTTTGTTCCGGGCGGTTAAAAATGATGAAGACTACATTCATGGGGAATATTATTTTCAGACGTTCTCACTATATAGGGGACTATTCCCCAATCCCCGCCTAATTGCCCATTGAAAAACACTTCCGAAGCCTTCTTCCTCAATGTGGGAGGGGCAGTCCCCTGCCGCGACAGGCCCATCTGGGAGCCCGGATTAATCAGTCGCCGCACGGAGTGCGCCTCCCACATTGTAGACACAACTGTTGTTCAACAGGCTGCTAGGATCGGCGTTCAACTCTCAGGATAACGTGTCATTTTCTCACCAAGACCGTCCAGTCTCCCTTTTTCCCGCATTGTATGAAATAGTCGTCAACAAGTTCAGGATTGGTGAAAATGAAGTCATTGACGAGGGCATGGAGGATATTCTCTGGATAACCAAATCTCAGGGATATCCGCATTGCCGCTAGAATCCCGTTGGCAATTCTCATCCCTCTGTCTTTTAGCTCCGATCGCGGGGGCCATTTCGCCCCCCCAACGGCCATCGCTTCCCCACTATTAAGACGATAGACGCCGCGAAGAAATCCAGTAATGGAATCTGCATCGGCTGGGTCGTATGAATAGGAAAGCAGTTGTGTGTGTTTTTGAATAAAGTCCAGACTGTCAGAATGCACGAAACGATAAGCGGCCCTGTCTTCTGAGCGCGTCAACAGACCCCACTCCTGAAGTCTTCGCGCACCCTCAACCCTAACTGTTTCGTAATAGGACAACATCCGATACCAGTTCAGCGCCCATCCAAGTCCCCTATCTCGACCACTACATGTCGGGTGCCATTGATGAAACAAAAAGGCTATGTCTTCTATCCATGTATCCTTGAGCCCTTCCGACTGCATTCTCTCTGCAAAGTCAAGGTCTTCCGCACCCCAGATTCTGTACTGTTCATCAAAGCCACGGCATTTGCAGGCCAGCGCTCGTGGAAATGACTGACACACTCCGCGATGACCTCGCCCGCCTGAAGGCAAGTGGCGTCCAACATCAACTGCTCGGTCCCAGTCATGGAATCTTTCGGGGAGAAATCGTGGCGCACAATGAATGATCTTATGGTCATCCTGAACCTGAAGCAGAACGTCAACAAAACCAGGATCGAACAGCATATCGACATCAGAGGTCATGACATAGGGAGTTTCTGCGAGTTTGACACCAATATTCAGCGCATGACTGCGGTTCCATACCCACCCCCGTGTATCCGTGTAGATATATCGAGAAAAGGGATGTTGCTCGACCACGGCACGCACCGCATTCGCCTGTTCCGGCCAGCTCCCATAATCGACAAACAGAACACAAAAATCGCGCCGGGTCTGAGCCGCCAGGGAAGCCAAGCAGCGGGCAACCCGTTCAGGCTCGCGGTTCCGGTAGCCGAAGATGATGGTTAGGGTTGTCATAAGAAGGATGAGGGCGGAGACTTGAGACTTGAAATAGGAGGAGGGGGGAGAAGGATGAGAAATGAGACTTGAAACTTGAATGGGGAGGAGGGAGGAGAAGGATGAGAAATGAGACTTGAAACTTGAATGGGGAGGAGGGAAGAGGAGCAGTGCTCGGTTCTCACATGGCTTTCTAACTCAAGTTTCATCCCTCACCCCTCTCTTCATCTCCCACCCTATCCTCCACATATCCCGCCGAACCTTCATTCGATATCACGCGCGCCGGGATACCTACCACTACCGCATTATCAGGAACATCACTCGTCACGACGGAATTGGCGCCGATGGCCACATTGTTGCCTACCTTTACGGCGCCGATGACCTTCGCGCCAGGACCGATGTAGACGTTGTCGCCGATGACTGGATAGCCCTTGTGCTTGCCCCTATTCGCCTGCCCCAACGTCACACCGGGCGAGATGTTGCAGTTCAGGCCGATCTGGCAGTGGCCGTTGATGATGATGTTACCAAAATGACCGATGTAGAAGCCAGCCCCGATCCGGGTTCCATAGGGGATCATGATGCCAAGTTTGTACATGGTGTGACGAAGAATAAGACGGGAGGGAAAGTGAAGCGTGATAAGTGACAAGAAATGAGTGCGGGTGAAGGAGCAGGTGCGGAGCCAGAAGATGTAGACCCAGGCTTCGCCGAAGAAGAATTCACGAAGAAAGACCGCCAGCCCGGTGCGGCCACCGGTGGCGCGGTAGAGATCGGAGCGGACGAGGTATTTATAGTCTTTGAAGGTCATGGGAGTCGTTGCATTGGGGATTAGGGAGGGGGAGAGGTGAATTAGAGATTGTTTTCATTGGGGTGGTGAGAGATCACACAACTATTGGAAAATATGCATTTTCGCCACTTCCCTCCATGCGGTGAAAGCCTCTTTGTGCTTCGGCGGCCAGAGGGCGGCCTTTAGCAGGTCTTTCTTGAATGCCCGCCGGAGGTTCTTTAATTCGCGCGGCTCACATGAAGTTCGCCCTCCAGAAGAGGAGAACGCGACCTGATAGAGTCGGGCCAGCAATTCGATTCTGCGCCAACGATCGCGCCCGTAGACATTGCCGGCAGGTTGCCGCATCAGATGCACATCCTCCAGCGTCGCCTCGGGGAGACCCGCCGCGCACACATTGGCAAGCACGATCCGGTCCGCGCAAGCCTGTTGTTCAGCGTATTTGACGAAGGTGATGGCATCGGCATGATGACGCCTCAACACCAGACTCTCTTGAAGACTCGCAACTAGCCCATACTTGATCAAACGTGACCAGAGATCGTAATCCTGAGCACATATCATGGTCTCATCAAATCTCAGATCATGCTCAACCAGAGTTTCACGTCTCATCGTCAATGCGGAATGGCTGAAGGCGTTGCCCAGGAGCATGACCCATCGAATGGCGGCATCCGTCATCGGCCGGTCGGACTGCCGCCCAGGCACGGGCCGGTCATTCTCTAGCCACCCGCAGTTTGAGCTGAGCAGCACCACCCTCGGATTCTGTTCCAGAAAAACCACTTGACGTTCAAGTCGTGTCGGCAATGAAACGTCATCCGCATCCTGCCGCGCGATATACGCTCCCCGGCACTGGTCCAGACCGATATTCAACGTCCTGGTCAGGCCCTGATTCGTCGCATTTCTGAACCGCCGGATACGGCTATCAGATATGGCATCGAGGATCCTCCCGGTTTCATCAGTCGAACCATCGTCAACGATGATCACCTCCATATCGCCAAACGTCTGATTCAGGATACTTTCGACAGCCTCCCGTACATACCGCTCCCCATTGAAAACAGTCATTAAGACGCTGACACGCGGCATGTTACACCTTTGTTGCCTCGACCGTCATGGTTTCCATTCTCAGGAAGCCAGGCGGCATCCTTGCTTCATATTCCAGATTGCGCAATTCCGGGACGTCACTCTCGTTTAAACGGCACTCTGATAGTTGAGCAAATCCGGCCTTCTCCAATGAACGGCGGAGCGTTTTGGCATCGTAAATGAACTGATGCCCCCATCCCCTGACAAAGTGATTAACGACATAGGTTTCATTATAGCCTAAGGCGTCTTCAATATAGTGATCCGTAGACCACCTGATGTAGGCGTCCTGGATCGCTGTCTTGTCACGGCGGAATAGGTCGATCACAAATGCCAGGTTCGGGGTTGATATCCTGATCACCCCACCCTTTTTCAAGATGCGGAAACACTCCTGCAACATCCGCAACCCGTCGCATAGCGGGATATGCTCGATCATATGCTCACAATATACATAATCGAAAGCACCGTCCGAAAAGGGGAATGTCTTTGTGGCATCCAGATGCAGTATTTCCCGCGATGCCGGGAAATAATCGGCATTGAGCCACCCGTCCATAATGTGTCCTCCACACCCGATGTGAAGTTTTTTGACAGCATGCTGTTCGAAGTACGTCTTGATGATCCCCTGATCGAGTGCGCCGCATTTTCTCCGTATGGCCCACCTGAGGCTGTGCCAGAACGAAGATATAGAGTCCAGAAAGACCTTGGCAGCATCTAGAAGCGATGCCCGGCGTAAGGCCTGTTTAACAAGATTTCTTATCACGAGTGTCTCCAAACAATGACGTCATAACCGGACAATGACTGCCGCAGAATACCAGCCACCTCTGCGCGCAATTAGACTCTGAATACTGCAATTACAAATATTCTCATAAAATCATGGATAGCCACCTAATATTGATTCGCTACGAGTTGCTGTCGCAACAAAGTTCATCCGGCCTTTGGACGATATATGCCGTCATATAGAAGAGTTCTCTCGTCCTACGGGAAGTCGGCTTGCTGATCACACGCGATAATCACTCATTGCTGCGGACAATCTATCGTTTCCTTCCTAGCCACTCCGAAAGTCCAAGAAAGAACGTGCTTTCCTGCTTAGGATCCATATCCGGCAAAGCCGTCATCTGTTTTGCGCGCTCAACACTTATGCCCTCATCACGACCCCAACCTGCGTCATCCATAACGACAACTCGTATTAAACCTGCCCCCTCAAGAATCTCATAACGCTGAACATACAGTACATTTGCGACAAGAATGACCGCACAAAGACATATCAAGGCTACTAATGGGCGGAAAATAACACACTTTAGGCGGAGCCACTCAATGGCGAGCCAAATCAAAGTGGCGACAAGAACTGCGAAGATGGATTGTCGCACGCCAGAAAGGCGAGCCGGCACCTCTGAAATCAAATGATTGCGTGACAATGTTTGCAGCCAACCCGATCCCGACTGCAACGCCACAATCGTTTCAACAAGATCAACGATTATTAGAAACGATACCCCAAGGATCAAGAGGCGCGACCTGGATGCCCCAACTATCGAATGATTTCTGACAAAGACCCATAGTACGCCAATTTCGAGAGCAGTGGCCAATATAATTCTTATTAAGGATGACTTGGGGTATTTGCCCATAATAGACATAGAGACTGGCATTGATGAATAGGCAGCATGCGAGATCACGCCGATAGTCACCACAAGTATCAATAATGATGACAGAATCAAGACATTATCGCGCAAATGCACACTTCGACGCAGCAGCGCTTTCTCCAGCATAAATGCACCGAACATCGCAACAAACACAAGCACGGAAAGGCCGGCATGCCACGATGCGAGCAACAGTGCAGAGACAAGAAACAACCTTTTATGCGAGTACGAGCCGGCGACAAATAAGGCTGTTGCGAGGAAACACGCGCTTCCTCTCGGGACGAACACAAATGCATCATATCCACCATATGCTGGTGCCAATAGCGACATGTCGCTAAGCCCGCAAATCATGATCCCTATCGCCAACAAACATTCACCAAGCATTCCCACACGATAAGCCACCAGCCACAAGAACCCTACTGCCACAACGAGCATGACCAGAAAGACCGTTCTGACAATTTGAGAAAAGCCCAGTATTTCACCCCTCCCCCTGTTCCACATTCTATCAAAACTGCGAATCAGGCAGTCTGCAACAAGGTAGTTGCCCCACCCGTTAATCCGCCCTATCAGGCGCTGTTTCTTTTCCGTAACCGGCAACTTATCCAGCCACGCCGTTTCAAGCTCATGATTAATGATGGAAAGATCTGATGATTGAGCAAAGAGACAGGCCGCCGAGTACCAATGCACGGCCTTGTCGTCACATGGATAACTATATCCCCGATAACCAGATATCATCATTCTTACACATACCGCCCCCATTAGCATGAAGAATAGGATCATTACCCCAAACTGCCGCAGAATGCGAAGCAACCGCGAAGAACAGTTCTGATTCGTTAGGAATTTCATGGTTGTTTTTTCGCACCCCCATCAATATGAGATACTCCGTATAGTCCTCAATATATGCGATTCACAAGTCATCTTGAGATTACCTACCTCCGACCGTCATAATGGCTCTGTATAGTCTTGAGTTGAGATAGTTTCAAGGCGAGATCCACCCAGCGACCGGCAAAAAATGCCCGCTGTCAAACAGTCCCAAACAAAGACGTCATAACCGCACAATGCCTGCTGCAGAATACCAGCCACCGCTGCGCGCAACTAGGCACCACCGCTGCCCATGAGACCGCCAGGATAAGGGAGATAATCGGCTGAAGCATCACAAGCCCGGGAGAGCACACTTTTTCGGCCAGGTTGAGAAATGCCAGGTGTGAAGCATACACATGCAGGGAATGTTGTCCTATCCAGCATAGAGGCTCAAAACGCGCTGACTCTGAATATCCGAGCGCAATAAGGGCTGCGCCGGCTGCCAACAAATATGTTCCCGCTAAATTAGCCTGCTGATAGATGTCAGCACCCGTGACCTTCGTGAAAATAATGGCCTCCAGGGTGTGGAGTATCAGGCCCGAGACAAGGAGTCCGTAGGCAGCAGTCCTGGACGGATGATACCGGGAGTTCGCCAGGGCAATGCCGAGGAAAAAGAAGGAACAGGCAAGTAACGGACGAAGCACTGAAAAAGGAATCCGGAAGGGGATGAGTTGTCCGTATGTGTCATGGTTCGAGAGACATTCGAGGACATAACACCCGACGCTGGCGCACAACCATGCTGTCGCTGACAGACGGATCCTGATCACGTTGTAGAGGGTCAAAACAAAAGCCAGGGAGATCAGAAACCATAAATGAAAACCAGGCCCCGAGAGAAGGTACGATTGAGGTTTATGAATGAACCATCGCACTTGACTCATGAGGGACCAACAGAACGCCCTCGCAAGTCCATTATCATGTATGGAGTTCCAATCCAGCATCGGCTCCAGGACGGCATACAAGATATGGTAAACAACAGCGATCCACAGGAGAAAGAGGGGTTTCTTCAAGGAATGTAAGATCGACTCGTCGGAGCGTTCCCGTTTTATTGCCGCAAAATATCCCGCCATGATGAAAAAGAAGGGTACTGCAAATCGCGTCCACTGGTGCACAACTCCACTCATCGCACTGAAGCGCGTGCCTTCAAGCGTGAACGGCCAATGCAAGACAATGACCGCAATGACCGCAATCCCTTTCCACAAATCAATTCCTGAATTTCGATTATTCATGAATTGCAGTTTCATTGGAGAGTGGTTTCATTCGTTTCATTGGGAGGGCAGTTTCATTGGAGATTGGTTTCATTGGGGAGGTTGAGTTATGGGAGATTGGGTCCAGTGGTTTCATTCGGCGAGGATTATTAGCGAGAATGCACTAACTTATCCACCCTCCCAATGAAACCAATCTCGAATGAAACCTCTTCCCCCATTCCCCCCCCAATGCAACCAATCTCTAATGAACCCTCTTCATCCCCTCCCCCTAATCTTCCTATAAACCTCCAACTCCATCTCAACTATCTTATCCAGCGAGTAGTTCTCAACGGCAAACTTTCTTGCATTGGCGCCAAGAGTTGCCCTCAGATCGGGATTGGCCATGAGGTGTTGGATTGCGGCCCGGATGCTCTCCGGATCCGTTTCACACAACCACCCTGTCTCACCATGCAGGATCACCTCGCGGATTCCGGGTGTATTCGCTCCAATGACCGGCGTGCCGCACGCCATCGCCTCGATGAGGGTCTTGGGATGACCCTCATGCGGAGACGGAAGGACGAATAGGCCGGCAGTTCGGTATAACTCGGGAAGTTGCGCATGAGGGATTGTCCCGGCCATAACCAGATCAACCCTCAAGTGCCGGCCCAAGGCTACAAGATCATCATGAAGCGGCCCCTCACCCGCCATGATCAGTTTGCAGGGAAGACCTTCACAGGCACGCACCAGTGCAAGGGGATTCTTCTCGGAACTTAACCTACCCACAAATATCACAACATCCGGGGAGCGTATTCCATTCGTTTCCCTGAAGTACTCCGGCACCACATAATTCGGAATAACGGTCACCGTCGCGGGATTCAGTCGATAATGATCTATCACGTACTCTTTCATGGGAGGCGTGGTGACAACGGCCTGTTTCGCGGCCCCGAACACTTTTGCCTCCAACCTCCCCGCGAAGGCGGCCTCCTCAGCCTTTCCGCTTCCACCATGCGCTGCCAGATCAGACCATAAGTAGCCGCACCGCGCCAATAACGGTCTTCTCCAGAAGCACGCTGATACAAGTGCCAGTTCAGAACCCTTCATCTGGTTTGTTTTGATGATGTCGGCTTGCAGTAGCGCGCGCGCATGCAGCACTGGAATGCATCGGGCATACCAATCAACCGGAATATTCCATCGATTGCAGAGAATCCGAATCCCTGGCATACGCGGTTCAAAAGCCAAGTCCTCAACCCCGCCGCAGCTGAGCAGCGAAACATGCACCCCGTGATCCCTCAGGGCCAGATACAGCGCCACTTCACGATCAAATATCCCCAGGGCGTCCCATGTGTGCAGGGACATGCCTCTGGTAAGAAATACGACGAGATTGAGTTGCATGAGTGAAGATAAATAACAGATGCTTTTCGTCGGATCGCGGAATAGAAAGACTTCACCACTAATCTTCACTGAATTACACTAATCCGTAAAAGCATAATGTTTGTGATTTTCACAGGTGGCGGGTACACCCCCTGCGAAAATCACAAACCGTTTTTCGTTAAGAATAGTGATAATTGATATTCAAATCGCCTGATATGCCGACCCATTTTCTTTCAATTCCCACGGGAACCGTTGCGGTATTTCATACGGTGTAGTCGCCGCATAAAATACCGCAACATTCTCTTGCCTGCCCTGAACTCGTCGAAGGGCTCGCTCCGAGTTTGCCTGCGCTGCGCTTGTCGAACCGTCGATTAGTGTTAATTAGTGAAGATTAGTGGTGAAGTCTTTTCCCTTGTTGTTGGCGCTGGTCTTCATAACTGCAAGATACTGTTCGGCAATCGATTCAATTGAGGGCAGATCGATAGCCTGCTGAAGGATTTGATAGTTGTTGGCAGCCTGATCAATGGCGTCCAAGATATCGTCAACCCCGCAGAACCCGACTCCCCCTTTTTTCACCAGTTCAGGATGTCCTCCCGACTGGCGGTAGACTATAGGGAGTTTGCATGCCAATGCTTCCAATAAGGCGTTAGAACAAGGATCATTAATGCTTGCAGCAATATAGATATCATGATCACGCAGCAGGGCGGCCAATTCTGCTGAAGGAACAGGTGCCACAACACGCGTTTTCGTCAACTCAACCTGGGTCCGTCCCACAAAACAGAACTCATAACGGTTGTGATCCAGATTCTGATCCAACCACTGATGAACGTCCGCCCCTTTATTGGGGTTATCCGACCAAGCCGTGGCGATCAGTTTAATTTTGCGATGACCATCTGGCGGCGCCAGACGATTCTGGGCATGAAATATCACGGGGTCAACCGCATTAGGAATGACTACCGGATTGATGAACTCGAATCCCATCCGGCAATATTCTTGGAGGCTGAACTGGGATTGAAATATGGAAGCATCCGCCAGGTCCCGATTGTATTCCCAAACCTTGCGATCTGATCCGTCATCGTTCCCCCTATAGGACGCCTTGGGCCCATCCACCCTGTGCACCATGCGGATAGCTGGCTTCGTGCGTTTGACTTTATAGAGGTACTCCGGGTTGAAGTTCATGGAATTGAACAGACACGCCAGCGTATGGAAGGCGACCCGGTTCACGGTACAGAAAACACCCTGCCGCTTCAGTTCGGCCTTAAGAGCCAGCATGAACTGATTGCCGCCTCCGTATGGTGGTGGTCTGAAGTCGTGCATTAGCGCCACTGTCGTACGACGCCCAAAGAGGCGACTGAATAAATGGTTACATTGGTTGATCAGGTTCATCGGGGTTGGGGAGAGGAGCTTAAGGGGGATTGTCGACGTGCGCTCCACTTTCCATTGACAGCAAACAGTTAAGGATTAGTCCCGAGTTATCCACTACAAGATCATACTTTCCTTAGGACAAGCATCACTAGATGCCCAGCAACTTTCCTCAACATCCTATCCAAAATATTACGATAGTGACACCTTATGGCTCCATCGTAGACGCCCTGCATCCAGGCTCGGCCAAAGACAATCTCATCTTTCCATCCTTTGATTCCATCCAGTCTTCTTTCTTCTAGCAACTCAAAGCCGAAGTTTTCCATGTCGCGGCGAACATTCCGCGCATCAAACACATACTGATAAAATGACTGCACATCTCCTCCTTCATTATCTTCCTCGTAGCAGCCGAGCACTGCCTTGATTCTGCGAAGTGGCGACATGTTTGGAAATGTTAGAAATACATACCCCCCTTTTTTTAGAACACGCGCCATCTCACTTATAATTCCGCTATAACCGCTCCAAAAGTGCTCGATGACTCCCCCGGAAATGCACGCATCGAATACTTCATCCCTGAAAGGCAGTGTCCATACGTCGCCCACTACAAGCGACATATCAGGATAAAGCAGGTGATTCTGACGCAGGGTATTCTGTGCAAAATCCAAGCCTATCGTCCGGTAACCAATTGCGTCAAGCGCTCGAACAATACCGCACGGGCCGCACCCCGCCTCAAGAATTGTCCCCCCGGAGGAAACATACTTAGGCAAGATTGGGCAAAACACGGTATCGGCTTCCGGGGGTAGGGGCGCCACCGTATGTGGTTGCCAATAATTATCCCAAAACGCCGCACTAGCGGCTTGCCCGTAGTAGATGAGCCGGCCATGCTTTACATCAAGTTTTCTGACCTGTCCCATCTTGTAACTCTTTCCTGAAGGCGGCACGATACCTGTCTAATGGCGCTATGTTCACCGTTTTAACTCTGCCAGCAACGGCGCATAGACAGCGTCGACGTGTCGCCTGCCTATAACGGCATAGTCATACTTAGTGGCCGTTACAAGCCCAGCCGTCGCGAACCGACGGCCTAAAGCAGCGTCCGACAACACCTCATGGGCCCGCGCCGCCAAAGAGGCAATGTCCTCAATCTCGCAAACGAACCCGTTCTCGCCATCCCTGATCAAGTCCGCAGCCATGCCAACCCGAGTTGAGACCAGCGGCACGCCGGAAGCCATACTTTCCATGACCGCCTTTGGCCCCCCTTCTTCACGCGAGGTGACCAGATAAAGGTCCAGCGCATGGTAACACTGCGCCACTTCCTCAGGGGTCTTGAAATGAACGTGTTTGTAAGGAAGCCTTAGCCGCTCTAGTCCCTGCTTCATATATCCCCTCGCCGGACCGGTGAGCAACACCGTGACCGGAAAACTTGGACTTAGCAATTCCAAGACTTTCAGAAAAGTGTCAGGTCCCTTGATCCACTTCGGCGCCAACCCCTCCTCCCAACCTACTCCGTCCTTCTGGAATGACCCGATCACAAAACGGCCATCGGGAATGCCTAATTCTTTACGCACAGTAGTTCGCTGGGCAGCATCACGGGGGCTGAAAACAGACAAGTCCACCCCGATCGGAATCAGGGCAACCTTCTCCTCGGGCACACCCCATTCCATCAGACGATTCCTCATGATAAGGCAGGGCACAACAACTTTATCAACCCGACAAATCTCCCGCAAGAACACATCAATCGTGCTCCGGAATCCCGGATCAGAGCGGTCCCCGTGGTAGAACGTTACCGCGACCTTGTTTGATTGGTGGACACGCGCATAGCCTCCGTTGGAAAAAAGATAAAGATAACCGAAATGCAAAATCTGCCTGCGCAGTGAATCATATTCTGAAACCGTACGTGGATGGAAAGACGAACACTCTTTGACCGCGTTACAGATATTGTATGCCTCGGCATCAACCACCCATCCGCTACGATCCGTGATATAATATACGTCGCTGGATACAAACCCTTTCGCGAGTTCGACTAGGATACGGAGACCGTGTCCTAGTTTACCACCCAATCTCTTTAGCATCCACATACGCCGACCTAAGCTCCAATGGAACTACTTCCAAATCCGCAGTATTACCCTCACAATTGAAGTCCCCTCGGAATTTCGTGGCGACTTGATGGGCTCCTGTTCTGTCCACAACTCTTCGACTCGGCACCCCGCAAAACAGTCTTTGATCCCTTCTTTGTCACGATAATTGTTTCGATCAACTAGATTTGCTGGGAAGTCCACAGGAACTTCAATGGCTACAACCCCCCCGGGGCGGAGTACTCGCACAATCTCCCTGCCCACTTGCGCCGGATCCAAGGCATGTTCCAAAGAGTGGCATGCATAGACGAGGCCGAACATGTTACCCGGAAACGTCAAGGCGTGCATATCCATAACCAGGATATCTGGCCTGACCGAAATGACATCAATTCCAATCACATCCGCAGCCCCCTTCGACCGGATGTAGTCTAGTTCCTTCCCATTTCTGCAGCCTATGCATAGGACAACAGGCCGGTTATCAAACACCTTCAAGTCGGCCAAACGATCGACCAGCAGCCTTGTCCGGAGTTTCAGTTCGCCGGTCTCCGCACGTCCGTAGGTGCGTATGTACTGGGCCTTCAAATAATCGCGATACCCTGAATCTTTGCCTCGTGCAAGCATTGCCAAGCGAAGCCGGTGCGAGACCTTCCGCCATTGTGATGTCAATTCATAACGTATACGCCAAAGCCATGGTTCCGAAAAGCCCATAAGTTGCCTCCCTCCAGTTTCCCCACACATCACCACGCATTATCTGCATCCAAACTCTTGTACTAGATTCTTTCAATTCCCCAGTCAGCGTCTGCCCGCACCATACCACGGGCAAGAACCCCCATGACAGGCCTGATTACGAAAGACTCAGCAGACATCCTTGGACTGCAGGTTTCCATCGTATCATCATCCCTTATTGCAAATAGCGGAGAGTATGTCCCAGGCATCAAATGGTGGTCACGAATGGTCATGGTCGCGCGGTACTGGCCGCAGGACAAGGATCCCAAATCAACACCATCACGGTCATTGCTAACCTTCCAAATTGCCAACGCCCCTTTCTCGTCCATGATGCCTATGGAAAAGTAGGGTCTGGTGCCTGATTTCATAACATTAAATATGCACTGGAAGACGAGCGCCTCATCCATGCCAATCTCTTGTGTAGCAACTCTCTTATCAGACACCAATTTGAAATTAATAGATTCAATGCCACCGCCCGTTGAAGGGCGAATGCCACCGCTACTACCAAGGGATTCTCGCCGCCTGCGCGCACACAGATCTTGGTAGTAACTGACCGCTTGATCAGGCTGGCCTTGATATGCGACACACCCTTTATCCATAACAATGGCATATGCGCAGAGATTCCGAACCTGCTCAAGATTGTGAGAAATATAGATAATGGCCTTGGCTTTCTTTTTGTAATCGGCCAGGTAACGCAGGCTCTTGTTAACGAAGGAATAGTCCCCAACCGAAAGCACCTCATCAACCAGTAGAATATCCGGCTCCCGGTGAATGGCCACGGCGAATCCCAGCCGGACATGCATTCCGGAGGAGTAGGTCGCCAGGGGGGCCTCGAGAAAATCACCGATTTCCGCAAATTGAGTAATGGATTCATATTTTTCATCAATCTCGGCATGTGTCATCCCGAGAATGGTTCCATTGAGATAGATATTCTCCCGTCCCGTCAGATGGGGATGCATCCCCGCCCCCAGGGCAATCAACCCCCCGACTCGGCCCCTGATCCTCACTTCCCCATGGTCAGGCGGATACACCGCGTTCAACACGCGCAAAAGCGTACTCTTTCCCGAGCCGTTCATCCCAATAACCCCAAGGCTCTCCCCTTTACGCAAATCAAAACTGATGTTCTGAAGCGCCCAGAACTCATCCCGTCTCAGCGCCGGCAGAGCAGTCGAGACATCAGACATCAGACCACAGACATCAGACATCTGATCACAGGTCTTAGACTGTAGATCGGCATGCATCCCAAGGTCTGTGGTCTGTGGTCTGTGGTCTGTGGTCTGCTGCCTAATCCCCATCATATTGCAGGCCAGATCCCGCATGCCATAGAGCATGGATCGCTTGAGGTTGCGACAGAATTTCTTTGACACATTCCGGACGGATAAGACAACGTCCGGAGGAAGGAATGAAGAGAGGGGGGAAGAGAGGGATGAGGGAGGAGACTTGAGACTTGAGTTCATGGGGAAGAGAGGGGGGAAGAGAGGGTTGAAGGCTGAGACTTGAGACTTGAGGTTAAGAAAAGAAGGGTGAGGGAAGAGACTTGAGGTTAAGAAAAGAAGGGTGAGGGAAGAGACTTGAGACTTGAGTTCATGATGAAGATCTTTTGAAATTACAATCTGATATCGTTTCAAACTCAAGTTTCATCCCTCACCCCTTCTTCGCTTTAACATTCTTTGACATCGTCACAAATATCGAAATTAGTTCATTGATCTCTTTTTCAAGCCAATCCGTTTGATTATCACGCACGCCGCATTCGTCCTTGAGCAATTCCAACCAATAAAGTGTTTCGTCAGCTTCCTGTGAACACAAATCTATTTTCGACACAAACTCCGCATCGGAGCGCGCACGGGATGCTTCCCGATAATTTGCGCCGACGGAAGTGCCGGAACGCAACATCTGATGCGCTATAACTTGAACTTCGCGTTTATTCGGAGGCAATTTGACATACAGACGGATGACGCGACCAGCGAATTCCTTTGTCCTCTTCCTTAAGTCCTGCATATCACAAACGACCTCTTTTCATTCAAACTTCAAGTCTCATCCCTCATCCCTCTCTTCACCCCTCTTCATTCACTCCTCAAGTCTCATCCCTCATCCCTCTCTTCACACCATCCTCTCAATCAACTTATCCTCACTCACATAAAACAGCCTCCAGGAGAACATGAAGAACAGGAATGATCCCGCCGCGCTGATAAAATAACCGGTGGGATCGTACAGTCGGCCGTGGATGATGATGTCCCGGCATGAACACACCAGATAGGTCAGGGGATTCCATTTGATGAGGGTCATCGCCAAATGACTCTCTACATTACTCGTGTAGATAACCGGAGTGGCAAACATCAGGAGAGGGAAAACAACATTGACCACCTTGGACAAGTCCACAGCCACAACGGCGATCAGCGACAACAGCAGCCCGAGACCCGTCGCCAGGAAGAATAGCGGCAGGGCGACAAGGGGAAACGCCAGCGTCCAGGGGCTCGGCATGACCCCATACACCAGCGCCACGACCAGACACAAGGCCAGACTGATGATGAAGTTTGCAATATGCTGGGAAGCCTGCTTGAACAGGAGGACTTCGTGCGAGAAGTTGACCTGGAACACCAGATCAGCCCCGGACTGCAGCGTCGTGCTCGCGGCGGTCAGGAACCCCATGAACAGTCCCCACATCGTGGTGCCAATCAGGACATAGACAGGATAGGGAATATCGGGGTTTCCCGGCTTCAACATCCCCGCACCTTGCAGGAACAACCACATGGCGACGCCGCTCAAGGGGGTTACTACAGCCCAGGCTAATCCCAGGAATGACTTCTTGTATATCGCGACAAAATCACGCCGGAACAGTTGCCAAATCAACTCCCGTGCTCCGATGACGTTCTTAAACATGACCACCCACGTCTTCAGTAATCCCAAATCATGGCGTTGATTGGCATGGTATCGTGCTTCCAAAGCGTCACGTTCACAATCTTCGAGTTTATTGTCCATGCTACCCCTTTACCTTTGCCATAGTCTCGCGGGCATCACTTGCCTGTTGAAGCAAAGTCCCTATCACGGTTTTAACAATATAATGTCCCACAGCGTTCGGCGATGCCCACTCATCAAAATACTTTTCATTGTTCATACGCATGCCGGCCAGGCGGTCCTCATGCTCCAGCCAGTCTACCACCAGACCGGGTATTTTTTCGTAGTCCTCATCCGGTGCGGGCGAGGTGTCATAGGGCCTGCGCAAATTACAGCAGTGATAATTCACCCCGTTCTGGAGGGGGATGGGCCACTGGGCACACGGCTCCTGATCCAAGGCAATTGCGGTCCCCATGGACAAGAGTTCGGCAATCGTGTTGGGAGTTGATAATTGTTTACCAAGCCGGGCAAAGACAAGCCTCGCTCGCGCACACAAGTTCCAAAACTCCCTCTGATCCAAGCCCATGGCATCACACTGCACACCCAGCCGATTCAGGCGCTCGATGTAGGGAATATCTTCCGGCCGAACCTCGTTGGTCTTCTCATCCTTAACCACAATGGCCCGCAAGGTGGATTTTACGGGGACTTTCACCAGCTGCTCAAAAAGCCGGACCATGTGTTCGCGCCCTGCCCACAGTTTAAACACAAAAACCAGATCGACATCTTTGGGCCCGGACCTGAGGTTCCGTGCATAATCAAGGTTGTATGGCAGATAATGACTTCCCCTGACAATGGGCTTCACATTAGAGGGATAGGATCTACCCGGCCAGTAGTTGGCCTTGAAGTAAACATCAACATTCCTGCAAATAGACTCCGACAAGATGTCCGGCCCGTCGTGCATATCTATGGCAAATATGTACCGCCACTTTCCCCGGCTCAAGCAATACTGACCAACATGGTTGTCGTATCCCCGGGCAAAGGCCCTCCGGGGCAACCGCTCACAGACCTGCCTGGCTATGTACGCCAGAGAGGTGTTGCCTTGAGCAGTGAGCAATGAAGACCAATTTGCCAGGCGTTTGGCCAGCGCAGACGGCTGGCGCATTTCATTCCGCCTGAATTCCACAGTTTCGGACGGTGACGAAAGCGATGCAAGCGCCAGTTCGTAGTAGGTTTGGAAACGGGTATATTCCCCGTTTAGAGTATCTTTTTGATAGTCAATCCGGATCGCTTCATGCCTTGGAATAACGGCGACCCTGTCCTTGGATATGGGGGCTTCGTTATCCAAGACGCTTCCCAGATTAGTCAGGATGTATCGGGCAACCGCTGTCGGACTGAGGCGACGGTCAAACACCGCCTGGTTGTGAGTCCGAATCTTTCCCCACACCTCGTCGGTCACTCCGGACAGGATGTCTGCCAGGTCTTCCCACTCGTTGGCGGTAAAGAACAACTTGAACTCTGAAAAATCAAAGTAGGGCTCATAGATGGGACGATCCATCAGAATGGGTGTGCCACATAACAGGCTGACCATCATAACCTGCCGCCATCCCCAATGCTTGCCGCAGGCAAATACGTTCAACCTCGAGGAAGCCAGGGCTTTCTCATAGGGATCATTCAACACCCTCGCCGTTGGCAGTTCCCCGTATTGCTTGTAGAGGTCTGCTTTATCTTTTTCGGAGAGGACATCCCAACTGATCAATTTCTGATTCTTATCCGGCAACTCCAATTTTGAATAAATACTCCTAGAACCTGATAATCTGTTTAAGGCAAGGTGCAGTTTCAGCCGGTGCTGAGGCCAAGCCCATAACGAGTCATAGACTACAATTTCATACTTAAGAGCTCCCCGGCGTAATGACAATAGCTCGAGGTAACGTTGCTGCCATGACAGATAATCACCATCTTGCCCCCCCATGACCATCGGCATGGGAACGAATTTTCTTAATTTACAAAAGTGATCACCCAGAGCTTGGATGACCTCCTGTGCATGGCGCCGGTAGTGTGATAATTCAGCCCGCTTCTGCCAGGGGTAAGGCTGAATCCACTGCCGCCCAATCATGAAATCAGAGTTAAAAGCATTATGGAAATAGATATCTGCTGAGACGATGAGGGTGGATAGTGAGAAGCAGGAATCTGACGCATCCAAGACTATTCTCATGCGCTTGTTCGATGTTTCCACTATGAGACAAGCAAGGGCCTCAGTCCTTTCTTCCTTCTTTATCAGAACCGAAAGGTCTCCCCACCCGAAATCACGGGCTGACTCCACAGGCATCTGGACGATCTTGATTTTTTGTTCCCGGGCAAACGTAAGCAGGGAATATTTGAAATAATTGCAGCGGGAGCCAGACGGCGTAAACCAGTAAATGGTCAGGCCCTCGGCGACCGAGAGGATCTTCTCCTCATCAGAAGCTTTATCGTTAATATTTGGAACCCTGTTCATTTCGTCTCAACTCGAGGGTTAACTCAATTTTTTTTAATGTGGGAGGCGCACTCCGTGCGGCGACTGTTCATTCCGGTACCCGGATAGGCTGTCGCGGCAGAGGACTGCCCCTCCCACATTAAGAAAGCAGAAAATTTTCGTTGATGATTATACCGTGCAGATTTTGCGGAGACCCTGTAAATTGTAGTCATGCAAGTATTCCTGACCATTGATGTCGAATCCGCCTCCGGCGATTACAACCGGGATGTCTATGGCAGCGGCCACGGGCTGGCCTACCTCCTGGCCTCCCTCTCCCGACACGGCGTCAAGGCCACCTTCTTTGTGGAAGCCATGGATGGCACCCGAGGGGCAACCGACAACCTCGCGGAAACCTGCCGGCTCATTCTCGAGGCGGGACAGGATGTTCAACTGCATCTCCACCCTGAAATGGCAAAACTCGACGGGATCCATAATACGGACGGCGTATTGTGGCGGCATAACCTGACCGGGCAAATCCGCTTGATGACTGTTGGCCGGGATATCCTCCAAACCACCACGGGAACCATGCCAATAGCCTTCCGGGCAGGGAGTCTCACCGCCAATACCGACACCCTGCTCGCCATGAGGGAGTGCGGCCTGATGCTGGGCTCGAATCGCGACCTTGATACCCATAGCTCCATTGAGTCGCGTCTCAATGATGTCTTCCAGGTGATTAATGACATCTCTGAATTCAGCGGGGTTACCGACATCCCCGTCTCGTCGTTCCTCAGTCCGTTTCCGCGCCTGGACGGCCAGTGGCGGCATCTGGAACCCTGCGCCTTGAGCTTGGGGGAAATGACCGGCGCCCTGGGCAAGATGGCCGGAGCGGGGTATCAGACCGCCTGTCTTCTGACTCACACTCATGAGTTCTATTATCGACGCGGACATACGTTTCACATCAACTGGATCAATCGCCGCAGATGGGAAGGCGTCCTGAAACATCTCACTCAAGCCCCCTGGGCTCAACTTTCAACTTTTTCCTCAACAACTCAACAACTCAACAACTCAACGCCCAACTCCCCTCCCCCGATCCGCCTGAATCCGGCTTGGTCTCTCTTGCGTTTGGCCGAGCAAGCGCTTAAAAGGGCGCATGGTATCAGCCGATAAGGAAAGAGATTTGAACAGAAGGAAACAAAGGAAACGAAGGTGAAGGTTTGTTGGTGCTACGCATTGTATCTCAGATAATCTGATCTTGACTCGCGCGTTCCACTGTTGGCTGATTAGCCCACGGCAACATAAGGCGATTAAGACCATCCTTCAGGACCGGAACGTGGAAATTAATGAGCAACCCTATCGGAATATCCAGAAGTTTCATGTATGAGAACAGTTGAGCTTTGTGAACAGGAAGCACCTTTTCGACAGCTTTCAGTTCAACCAATAGGCAATCATCGATTATGGCGTCCAAACGCAACACTTGCTCACAACGCATGCCTTTATATTCCAACGGTATCGGGACTTGACTCCTGGCCGCAAGACCGCGAATTTCAAATTCGCGCATAATGCATTTCTCGTATATTTCCTCAAGCAAACCTGGACCTTTTAAGCGGTGCACTTCGATAGCAGCAGCAATTACCTCGCGACTCAACTCATGGGCACGTTCATATTTCTGATGCATGTCGCCCCTTTTTTTAAACAACATGCTATTATAAATTAGTTTTAATTCAATAAGAAATAATCCCTCCGCGAAGCGTATTCAATCCATCTCCTCTTCGTTTCCTTTGTTTCCTTCTGTTCAAATTCTTCTCTTCCGCTGAGAGTGGCTACACCATGCCCCTGTATTGTTTCACAATCTCACGATCCTCTACCGGCTTATCCGCTTTCCTCCCCATAAAATAGAACCCGGAGGCTGCATCATAGGCGCCGGGTTTGCGGGCCAGCCACCCGTCAAGATACTTGAGCCAGAAGGCCGTCAACCGGGCAAAGATGAAGGCCAGACGCCTGCCAGTCCTCGATGCAAAGCAGCTCATGAGGAAGTATTGCCAGGACCAGGCGAGGGCCGTTGCCGGGCCGCAGGCCACGCCGCTATCGAGTTCGCTGAACTCACGGAATAGCCGCCGGTGCCCGAGATGCGTGAACCTCATGAAATCAAACCGCCCACCATGCACCTGCTGCATGAAGGGGGTTTCGGCATAAACCACCCCGTTGTCCGCCAGAACACGGTGAATTTCCCGCACACAACGGACCGGGTCCGGCACATACTCCAGTACCGCCTGGGCCACAACCCCGTCAAACGTTCCATCCGCGAAAGGAATATCATGGGCGTCGCATACCAGCATGGTCCCCGACCCCATCCCCACATCCGTCTCCACCCATTCAATCCCTTCGCCGGCCATCGCCTCCGCCATTCCCGCCCCCAGTTCCCCGCCACCCAAAACCAGCACCCGTAGCCGCTGTCCCACCCTCTCACATTC
>Ga0118677_10002304_pt1 | contig 38618 bp, 44 predicted proteins | sample AliMusrvi5mmetaG_FD_86154 | JGI IMG/M metagenome (GOLD analysis project Ga0118677, IMG submission 86154) | reverse complement strand
GCTCAACCAAGGAAACCATTGCTTGGCAGCAGGTGGAGGTGGTGGAGATGGAGGCTTTGATTATTCTCCCGAGGCTGCTCCCACCCTTCGTCATAGTGGACCACAGATGCCGATTATTCAAGAAGGTAATAAAAAAGGACAAGTAGGAAAAAAATCACCAGCTGCATTTGTAACAGTAAAAGGTGCAAATGGTAGACTTAATTTTAAACAGAAGGGACATACAACTGGTTCTGGTCTTTCTCCATTTTGGCGGAGTAAATCAAGAAACAGAAAAACATATAAGCGTAAGCAAAATAAAAGAGCAAGTTCTCGTAAGCAAAAGCAATAAACAATGTTACCAAATTGTAACACGATCTTCCGGTAAAACCCACAATGAGTCACCAGGTTTTAAACCATATGTCTCATAGAATTCCGGAAACTGCGATAAAATCTTATTTACACGAAGCTCCGGCGGTGCATGCTTATCCGTTTTAGAAGCTAGATCCGCCTTCTTCTTTCTATCTTTATTTCGCCACGAGACTGCATAGGAAACAAAAAAATCTTTCAACATTCGCTGTCTTTCTACACTTGTTTTGCCTGCCATTTCATCACGGAGCGCCTGCAGAGAAATTGATACTCCCCCCAAATCAGCAATATTCTCCATTAATGTCAGCTTTCCATTAATTGTAGCTCCCATATATTCAACTGAAAACAACTCTTCAATCTGCTTAGACTTCTTCTCATATTCTGTATTCTCTTCTTCAGTCCACCAAGGAGCATAGTTTCCATCTCCATCATGATTACGTCCATCTGAATCAAAGCCATGCGTAATTTCGTGCGTAATCACATTTCCAATTCCCCCCAAATTCCATGCAAGAGATTTCTTCGGATCATAAAAAGGCGGTTGAAGGATTCCAGCAGGAATAATCATTTCATTGTAGTCCGGATAATAAAATGCATTCACTTCAAAACAAGCTGAATCCCAATACGGAGTTCTTGCAGAATCTCCTCGGATACCAATCTCCTCAATACCATATTCCGTATCTTTTTCATTAATTTTAAATAAATTGCGCAACATCTGTTTATCCGAAATCTCTTCCCCTTTGCTTTCATCTCTCCAAACAGTGGGAAACCCCACCTTAAATCCCATTTTATTTAACTTATGTGTGGCCTTCACTTGTGTTTCTAAGGATAACCATTTCGCTTCTCGGATTCGTTTCGCACCTGCTCTTTTCAAAATATGAATCAATTCTATTGCCTTATCTTTAATCTCCTTTCTAACATACTTTGCGACGAAGGGTTGGGAAAGCATCTGCGGTAAGTGGGTTGTGACGATTGACATCATAATACGATCCACACTGCTCGGCTTCTCGACTCCCTTCAAGACTGTTCCATAAAAATCAAAATAATGCTTGTAAACATCACCTGATACGAATCTACCCATCGTAATAATTGCACATCCCATTAACCATAATTTCATTTCCTCCATAGAATCAAACATTCCATTCAGAAAATGCAAGTATTTTAAATTTGTTGCGACAAGTTCATGAGCCTCTAGTTTAGTAGAAGGGACACCCATGCCTTTGAAAAGTATATCCCATGGAATTTTGCTAAAGTCTTTTTTTAAAGTAGCATAGGATATTTTATTGTAACGATTAGGCGTATCATCTTCCTCCATCGGAGTTGGTAGGTGCTCGGCCACTTTCATTTCAAGCTCTACGAATTTCTCCAATCCTTGAAATCCAAAGTAGAGGCCCAGTTTTTCTAGAAATTTACGATATGCTTCTCTATCCTTACCATGTGTCTTCTCGATTAATAGATTTCTGTTAGGAAGGCAGGGAACATATTCACTCAGCTGAATGCGAATATATTTTGTATTGTAAGAATCTGATGTTATTTTAATTGTTAAAGGTGATCGTGCTTGAATCTTATTCAAATGACCGATCATAAATGCAATATTATTTGCACTTGTTAGTAAATTGAGGGCACCCATTAATTCAACGACAACAAATTCTGTCTGTTTAGGATTGTCCCATGTATTATAAATGCTCTTAACAAATTTGGAAAGTTTGCAATCAGGTTCTTCAATTAAAGAGTCCCTTACAATTTCAATAAGCTGCTCTTCTATTTTTTCTGCAATTTGACGGCTAATGTTTGTGGATGCCGCATCTTGCGGTATCTTAGTTTCTTCTAACCAAGTTTCATTCACAAACTTATAAAAGTCATGCCTAGGACTTGACATTCTTATCTAGTATAATTTTTTTACTCAGAAGTATTAACTAATTCTTGTCGTTCGTTAGATAATTGCATTGTTACTATCATTATAGTCCGAGGCAATGATTTTTTCTTCTTATGATTTACTGATTTAGTTTGACTGGTATAAATATCATACTGTTTTAAAGATCCAAATCCACCTCCTGCTCCGCTTACAGTTGTAATTCGACAAGAGCATAAGGGACCTGGAGCGACAGGAGCGATTCCTCCATCAAGGCCGCAGATATTCATACCTATTCTGATGTCCTATTTTTAACAAAATGGTATTCATAGACCTTCACCAATTCTAGGATACGATTTTTATTTCCAGTGCTATTCGCAATCATCTGCGCCGCCATTTCATGAGGATGTTCATCTTGGGCTGGTGCACCCGATGCGCCTCCGAAAAATGTAATCCATTCAGGGGGTGGAGTTTGGCGTTGCTCACCCGTCTTTTCATTCCACCAGACTGTCTCGGCATCTTTGAGTGAACTCGGAAATTCAGATCGAAATACAGCCAGGCTCCACCAACCTGTTCCTTCTTTGTCTATCCATCGAGCATAGGGTTTATTTTCAATATCAGGGTTGATTCGTCGTCTCTTTATCAAATCATGGGGGAACTCTGCAGGAGGATCCGCGTAAATTGTGTATCGCCAAAGCTTTTCATACCAGGATTCCCATATAATAGGATATCTACGCTGCAATAAATGTATCTTCTCATGTTCAATTGTAACAGCCACTCTATGTTCCGGATAGGATTCAGGCATCATGATTGTATCTTCATTGATTGTATGTGGCATTCCGTCTTCACAGGAATCTGCTGTTATCACAATTTTATATTGTATGCCAGTTTTGGAATCATTCAGTTTAATTACGTTTTTTGGTTCACATGAATTGCTCTTTCTAACTTGCTCATTAATTGAGGATGTTTCAAGATTTTGGAAAAATACGATTATAATTATTACTAAAAATAGTATAACTAGTGCTAATAACCATTCTAACATTCCCTACTTTTGCTCTTATTTTCTATTTGTTCCTATTAGCGCCGATATTTGATTGAGATTTACAAGTGATTCAGTAAAATTATGATTTGTATTTCCTGTTGGTGCAGAATACTTAGGCTTCAAAATGCAATTCTCAAACTTGAGTGGTTCTCTAGCCTCCCTCTTAAATTTTGTTCCAAGATATTCATTTTGTTTGTATTCTTTTTTAGGCATTCTATATTCTCTACTGTAGTCATCACAATGTTACTTTAATATACTGACAGTTTTCAAGGAATTGCGGTTTCAATTTATAGACATGCAAGAAGCGTTCAATCCAGTTTCCGTGGGACACTAGCAGGATGTTCCCTACTATATTTTTTCTTCGAACATCTACGATGAAATCTTGGATAAGCGACAGCTCATAGTTTGATGTTTGGGGTTCGCAGGGATTCTTTTCTCCTACTTGTTTTGTGATCCAGCTCTCTGGGCATGTCTTCAATATTTCTTCGCGTTCTAGCCTCCGATCACATAAGTTAAGACCGAGTGGAAGTTCTAGCAGTCGGTCATCTAGAGTTACTGGAAAGCTCTCAGATTCAGGTAAGACTGCTAGAAGTGTATTACGACAGCGTCTTAAAGGTGAACAAAAGATTGCACTGAATTTAATTTCCTTAAATTCACCCTGAACTTTTTGCGTTTGTTTGAATCCCTCTGCAGTTAGCTCCGCATCTATGTAAAGGGGGTCATTCCAGTGGTTACCTTTGACTTTATAAAAATTAACATTATGCGTTCCTTGTGCATGCCTCAGAAGATAAAGTATTAATGTCATTCTCTTATCTTTAATTGCATATTAACCTTAAGAGCCTATCCTCCATAAAAAAAAGTATACCCCTTATAGAAAATGAACTGGTGGATGACCCTCTTTACAACGTTGTTATTTGTTCTGTTAACACCTGGTATCCTTGTAACCCTCCCTCCGGGTGGTTCTAAGATGACTGTCGCGCTTTTCCATGGTGTTGTATTTGCCCTCGTTTACCACTTGACGCACAAGGCTGTGTGGAATTTTACGGTTGCCAAGATGCAGATGGAGCAGTTTAAGGGTGGACATGGAGGAGCTCGTAGACATTAGCCTTGCCTCCATTGCTTACCACAATTTACACACAATACGAACAATGTCATCGGTTCATCCGCTGACCTGGTCTGTAGTTCATAATAAACACACTGGCGCTTAGAACAGTTGGAACACTTGTAAGCATCTGTTGCCATTTCCTTATTGCCCTCTAGCAGTCTTGTTTCACGCTTCATGCGTGCATCAATGCGGGAAAGCCAGTGATCAGGATTCAATTCATCATATGTCATAAAAGGAATTCGCTGCACTTCAAATTCACCCTCCTTCAAACGATCAAGAAGACGCAATCCTTTTACATAAGTCTTTGGGCTCATGTTATTCATCGTCCTTCTAGCAGTGGCCTTGTAGATATGTGTGAAAATAGGATTTTCCCAATTCTTCAGCACATTTCTCTTATTTGCTTCTTGGATGGAGGCATTGTAAATTCCCTTCTCCAAATTAATGCGCTGCAACTCATCCAAATGCTCTTCCAAATCATTCGCAATCCATTGAATGGTTTTTTCTCTTGTGGAGTTCATTACTTTTAACTATTAATAAGAAGGATTCAAATTTTAGGGGAATAAACTAGAATGGAAGGAATCAAAGGAACCAAAAGAAACAAAGGAAACAAAGGAAACAAAGGAATGAAATGCAAGAAAACTCCTTATCCGTCTTCTGAAGAACATCTAAGAAAATCGCCTTTCAAAAACATGGCAACCACCTTAAAAGCACTGAAACACTTCAAAAAAGGAAAATCTATCGGATTCACGAGGCGCGCTTCTTTAAAAAGCATGGGACTGCTACCACGTTCTAATGGATGTTATGTCCTTGGAAATAAGTATACCTAATAAAATATATTTAATATACGTTTAACAATAGTCTTCCTCTTCTAGCTCCGAAGCTGTTGCCCACTTCGGAATTTTCTTATTTCTTGCAGATGCATATGTCTTTGTTACCGGCTTTACTACGACTTCCTCTTCTTCTTCTTCAATTTCTGGAAGAACTTCTTCAACTGCTTCTTCTTCTTCTAGCACTTCTTCATCTTCCTCTTCATCTTCCTCCTCCTCTTCATCTTCTTCATCGAGGCTTTCAAATCCTTGGAAGATTTGTGTATAAAACTTGGTATACTGAGCTGTTGTGAAATTTGTAAGATCACCGCCTTCCATAAGGGCAACCATTACAGCATCACCAAAGAGAAGAATTGAATCTGCAGGAGGCGGCAACTCATGCTTATTCTCTGTTCCAGCACGACCATCCTTATAGCCCCACAGTTCTAGTCGGAGTTTTTGAAACTCCCATGCGCCAATCTTTGTCGGCAACTTGGTCTTCCTTAAAATCTTTGCAACTCCTGCAGGAATCTCCTGTTCATCATCGGTCGCAGCAATTTTGCTTTGCTTAGTATCACCTTTGGATTGAAGAACTACAACTTGGCACTGCATTTGATTCTTTGCTGGATATAAACCAAGCTTCAAATTTAAGTATAAGGAACTAAAATATGCAATGTATTTCTTCTGTTTTCTCCAAACAACTTGATGGCAAACCTACAACAATTATTCAATATATTTATGGCAGACAAAAGTGGTTTTGGATACAGGATTTTGAAATCATTTACGGATTTCATGCAAGAAGTTTTGAAGTTACTGCTGATGGACTTAAGGAAAATGGTGTTCAACTACTGGGCGCACCGCCATTTTCTGAACTATGTGTTAAATTACGCTTCGAAGACGCAATTTATAGCATAGAAAATGATGGATTATGTTTACGGATGAGCCATCCTGAGATGGGAAGTATTACGTTGTTTGGACACTCGGATTATTCTGTGAAGAAGTAGCCCAGTCTAAAAAAAGACCAGGTGATGCAGCTTGCTCTGGTGTCAGAGGTGCTGTAACCGCTTTTTCTTGAGTGGTCTGAGGGGCAGCTTCCTCTAGAACAGTGGTCTGAGGGGCAGCTTCCTCTAGAACAGTGGTCTGAGGGGCAGCTTCTTGACTAACCTGGATACCTGATACATCTGTGACGGGGGTCTTAGCTAATTCTTGCAGTATCACCTCTTTGATAGATCCTGATAGATCAGTAATTTTGACAGCTTCTGATACAGTTTCAACTTTAACTTCAACGGCCTCTACTGTGGCAACAACAGGGGCCAGCTTCTTCTGAGCAATTGCAAGAAGGTGTGGATCACTCTTTAGGATAGCGACACCTTTTGAGCACATTGTCCAGCAACCCGCTTTGGTAGTCGGTATATGTTTTAAGGAAAAATCACCATTTGAGATTTCAAGAGCAATCTTTAAAGTTTCCGGAATTACTGTCTTACATAGTTGAATAAGAAGGCTCTTCTCTGAGTCAGGAATGAGTGTCTTCTGGATGGACTTTTCTAAAACATGCACAGCAACGGCTTCTTTCTGTTCAACTGAAAGACCATTGAAGACTGCCATTTCTTTCACAAGGGAAAGAGCTGTGCGCATTAGCTGCGCTGGTGTGGGATTTGTTCCAAGTTGTAGTTCTGCAAGAATTGTCAACTGCACCTCAGCCATTGCGTTTTCTTATATTAGGTTTCGTTAATCTTAAATAGAGTGAAAATGGATTTACGATCGGGCATTCTTTTGATTGTTGGGAGTCTAGTTGTCTTCTTCCTGGTGCAAATAGGAATCGTATTATGGCAGCGTTTTAATAATCCCTACCAGCTACGTGAACATTTATCAGGTGCAACTTACGTAGATGATCTACGGAAAGCACAACCAGTTGCTCCTTCGCAGCAGTTTGAGCAACCTGCACCTATAATACATCACCAGAAGGGCAACTCCCTTCCTGATATTCCTGGTCAAACGGAAGAGGAAGTCAAAGCACCTGAGCCTTTGCAGAGACCAGTTAATAGACAAAAGGCAGATGAACCTGAGCCGGCTGATGGAGGTCAAAATAGACAGGAAGAGGCGGGTTTTACTGAGAAACTCCGTCATCCTGAGGCGAGTTTCCAAAAGTATCCTGGTGAATTTGGTTCCATGGTTCCCGAAGTTAATTCGGGACGGGCAGCACCTATTTCATCACCTGGTGCTGTAAATCAGCAAGGATTTGCATCAGAACTTGCCCAAAATGGAGGGGAATTAATGAACGGTCTATTTGCTTTTGATTCACAGGAACCCAGTGGATTTAGTTCACTATTTTAAGAAATCGACATAAATATAGTAGATGAGCCTTCCCCCTACACGATTAATTCCTATAAGCACTGGATTTCGTCTACCTGTTCTAACAGAAGAAGTAGACATAAAACAAGTGTATGATTTTCTAGCTACATGGAGTATTGGTCCATTTGATACTACATGGAGAACATTTAACCCTTTGCAAGATACTGATGCACAAAATCTTACAAAAGGCAAGGCGTGGGCTTCCCTGAGACCCGGAGATTCTAGCAGAAGTGGATTTTTATGTGTCTATCCGCCTTGGAGATGTGTTTTATATGCGGAAGCGGATAAACAGAGTGCTGGAGGAAAGTTTGGGCCCCGAGTTTTTCTGCTCCAACTCCGGGTTGATCCAGCGGTCTTCTCGGCAGGTGGAATTATTTATTCAGCAACTTTGGTTGGAAGTGAAAAGCGACTGATCATGGAAGATCTTTTATTCTGTAAAGGATTTCCTACGTTTTTTAAGAAGAGATTTTCAGAAAGATGGAATTTACTGCAAGAATCCTTGCAGAATGATCTCTTTGTTGATGAAGATCTTGCTGGAGGTCTAATTGTTAATCTGCGGAAAATTCAGCCTCTAGCAGAAATTACTCAATTTGGTGTCTGGGAGATTTTACCTGATGAGGCGGGGCGTCGGCGGTTGCTTTGGTTTATGCCTCGGGGGAATCCCAAGATTACTGCTGGAAGTGGAAATGTGATGCGAGTAAAGGAGTCTATGGATAAGGCAATCATGAAGGAAGTTGAGCAAAAGGTTGCAAAAGAAGCAGAAGAGAAAGGTGTGGCAGTCGCAACAAAAGGTGCTTTCCCCGATCAGTATTTTCTTTCTGGAAAGGGAGTTAATCTTGGAATGGCAATTATTCAAAATCCTGATGTCAGCAAACAATTGCGAATCCTTTCAAAAGTCAATCCACAATTCAAAGTTCGTATCGGACCTGCTTCTGAATTTGCTGGTAGCTGGGAAATCCTTTCTATTTACTAAATAGGATGGCAGGATACGGACCTAATTTTGCTTCAATAACTGGAGGAAGTGATTTATTAAAGGGAATGTATATCGGACCTGAAAAAATAAATACATGCAATACTCCGATGAGACCTGGAGCACTCGCTCGTTCACGAAAGCAGCGTGGTGGCTGTGGTTGCATGGCAAAGACTCGTAAGCAAAGGGGTGGGTCTTGGGCCAAAGTTGTTCCTAAAAAACAGAAGACAATAAAGAAGAGGCAGCAGAGGCAGCAGCAGAGGCGGCAGCAGAGGCAGCATCAGCAGCAGCAGCAGAGGCAGCAGCAGAGGCAGCAGCAGCAGCAGCAGAGGCAGCAGAAGGGAGGAGCCGGTTACACATTTGGGCTTGATGATCTGTCTTTAGGAGGAAAGATGCCGGCTGTAGTAACTACAGCATGCCCCAAGCCTTTACCCGGATTTTATCCCCCCGTCCAGACTGGTGGAGCTGCCTTAGTCGGTTCTGATATCTCCTCTATGACACAGCCTATTGCAGGAACAACACAACTTGTGAATCCTGCACTCTATAATTCATCACCTGCAGGAATTCAATTCAAGATGGGTTTAACATCCGTCTTTGGTCCTGAAAAAATTCCTTACCCGCAAGTTGACTCAATTACTGCTCGTAGCACCTGCTCTACACCCATGACCCGCAGACGTAACCGTAACCGTAGTCGCCGTTAATCCGTAAATAAACATTCTTGATTTTGATCTTCTTGATTATCATCCTTAACCAAATGCAAATCAATTGGTCCTTGAGCAGACCAATGCACAATTTTATAAGCGCACTTTTTATAGTAATCTTTGCGCTTATTCCATTGACTCATAAATATGTCATGCGGTTTATCTAAACAATCAATCACTCTTGGTGCAAAAGAGCGTTCATCTTTTTTCTGCCTCAGAATACGGCCCACAGATTGCTCAATATTTGATTTCGGTGTTGATAACACAATTGTATTCAATGCAGGAATATTCATTCCCTCCGCAGCCATAGCATACGTTCCTAAAAGAACAGCTGCATCTTCTGACTTCTCAAGAGCTTTTTGCTTCATGCCTCCAACATAGAAAGCAACACTTTCAATACCCGCTTCCTTAATTAACCGTTCCCAGCAGAGCAAATGTTCTCTGCGATCACTTAAAATTAGCGTTTTTCTTCCTTCCTTCCATGCATCCTTCACGGCTCCTAGCAGATAAATTGTTCTTGGCTCGTATTCAGAAACCGTATTAAGAAGACGTGCTCTAATAGGATTTCCTTTATAATCGTAACTCGTTTTAGTATATTCTGTATCTGTTGATGTATAATTATATGCTCGAACTTCCACTTCTGCATCAGCTTCTCTGTTCTTAATCTTTGTTGTTAAATCTCCGAGATACCATGTAAAGACTTTTGAAAGACCATCTGTTCTATCCGGAGTGGCAGAGAGCCCTAGCATCCACTTTGTTTGAATTTTCATAAGTGCTTTGCTAAAATAAGCCGCGCCCAAATGATGGCACTCATCAAAGATTGCAAAACCAAAAGCGTTGAAATAGCCTTCAGAATATTCATGCTTGGCCACCGTTTGAAGCATTGCAATTGTGATATCAAAATCGGGACCAATCTCCTCTTTATCGCCTTGAAGCTTTCCAATTCGGATGTCTGGATAAACACGTAAAAGCTCTTTTGTCCACTGGCCCACCAAGAATTCTTTATGCACAACTATTATTGTCTTTCGTCGCAGCTTTCCCATGATATAAAGTGACATGAAAGTCTTGCCCCAACCACAGGGAACACAAATAATTCCTCCACCTGTTGTCTTGCCCTTTTCTAGGAAATTTGCAGTGATTTCAAGTTGCTCTGGCCTTAATGAACCCTGGAATACTAAATTGGGGTTTAGTAAGTCTCCTTCTCTACGAATATCCGAGTCGGGTGCACCAAAAGCTTTGATTCCCCAGCAGCGTGGAATATAATATCGGTTTGGCGATTCATAATAAACTGGAAAACTTTCTTGTGTCGCATAATCAGCCATTGCTTGAGGAATAACAGTTAATGCATTTTTGAGTTGAGCTGTTTCACCATGTGTTAATCCATCTTTGGGAATTGAATATCCACGGTTCGACAAAATTTTTTTACCATTTAGTTTTTCTGCAGGAATTTGCTTAATCATATCAGGAATTCTTATCCGAGACATAGGGCTCTACTGTATTCAAGTTTTTGAATGACGGTAAAAAACTATGCGCTACAGTAGAGAAAGATGCAAAAGTGGGAAGTAGGTTCTTTAGTTTTTTTTGCTCTACTTGTTGTTTCTGTTTCAGCTAGTGAAAGATTATCGAATACTGTGATTGAATTACTCGACTCCCTCTTTATCCAATTTATTGCTGTTTTTGGAATTATTGGCCTAGCCTATTCATCACCGACTGTTGGAATTGCAGCGGCTGTATCCTTTGCTCTTCTATTTGTTTTCCGCAATAATAGCCACGTCCAGAATATTGGAGCTAGATCTTCAACACCTTTGTCAGCTTACTCTGTGCCGACTCAAGAAGTTGCAACTACTAAATTTGTTGAAGAGGTGGATGCAAAAGAGATGCATCTTAATTTGACATCAGAGCAAGAAGTGCCTGATGGACAGTATTCTGTAGACGAACGGAGACCTGTTTCATCGGCGGAAGTGCGTGAATTTGAATATACGCCGATGGAGGACACTGGTAAGAATGAGTTCTACATGGTTGGCCAGTCTATTGATGAGAAGGGTGTGATTCCTGCATCCATTAAACCGTGGACGAATGCATAGATTTTAGAACTGTTATAATAAAAATTTCTTGCAGTAAAACTGTATGAAATTTTCTATATTTTTTTTTCTTTATTTTTTCTCTTTATTTTTTTTCTTTATTTTTTCTCTTTATTTTTCTCTTTATTTCTATTTTATTGGCTGCACTAAAACCCAGATAAATCAGCACGCTCAGCTGTCTCTGTTTTATCAATATTAACTTTTCTGTAGAGTTCACATCCTCCTATCCATTTTCTCAAATCTTTGTCTCTGTAGACTCCATGCTTTCGTAGCTCATTCAAGACATTTGAAGGTATACACATTGGTGTTGTTTTACTAATCGGCATTGTGGTTGTCATGCAAAGGGGGACTGTTAATCCATCCATTTCATTGCTTTTATTTACCATGCTCGTTTTATACATGTCTTTCGGGCAATGTGTCTGTTGTTCGATCTTTTGGAAAGAGCAAGATGCTGACTGAGTGAAGGGATTTATATCTTCCGAGATTACATTGCACATATTTGCATCTTTCGGACATTGGTCAGGTCTAGCAGATGAAGGTGCTGCCGAGCAACAGAATCCACTAATACCATCCGCTGTTGCTCTATACGGTTTATTATTAGTGCAATCTCTTGCAGCTAATTCAGCTAGTAATGATTGGATCATTGAGCCACAGAATTGAATCGGTGTTCCATACTCATCTAGCGTATCACCACCAAGGGCGCACATATGGGCAAGACGACTTTTATCACGCTTAGGTGTGCAACGGCCCTCTGTAAAATCTATTTTTCCACTGCAGCACATTGATTTACCGTCTCTATCTGTAAAAAACCTAAAACCGGGAGGACAGAGGGGAGCAACAGACGATTCTGTTACAGTTGACTGAGAACTTAGAGTAGCAAAGGTTTCTTTTATGATGTAAGGAAGCGGGCTTCCATTAAAGACAATTATTAGTAAAAAAGTTATAAAAAAAGCTAACAAAACATATAATAGCTTCATCCCTAGTTTATGATAATTTTAAAATTCATAGACTTGTTTTATATTTTCCATACGATTCCATCTATAAACCTTACAAGAAAAGCAGTTGTATAATAGGCTGTAATTACACCTATTGGCACAGCAATTAGGTCTTCAAAATCTCCTGGTTGGAAAGCCGAATCAGATGAGGCGCCCGCGCCTATTCCATCTTCTTGATCTTCTAATCTAGAGCTACCCAATTCATTTGGAAGATAAACATCTCTTGCTTTCGGATTTATAATAATCTTGTCACCCTTGATATCTTTCTTTGTATCCACTACTCGGCATTTTAAAGCATCCATTCTTTTTACACCATCAGGCAATTCATTCGGTGCGCTCTTTGTAGATCCTACCCGTAGACCTGCTTTGCATATGGCACAGAAACGACGTAAATCAGTAATACTAATCGGATCAGACGGTGCTTCAAGTTCAGCTACATCTGGATCCTTGAGTCTCTCTGCATCTTTGATTCGACAGTTAATAGCTTCTTGCAGAAAGATATATTGTATTGCGTGGGCTTCAGGAAGGCAAATGGATTCCGAATTTGGTAAACCACAACCACGGTTCTTTAAGTCTTTGCCTTTGTAAAGAATAGCTGGTGTCTTGTCTGTTAAGATGGTTGTTATCGCAGGGAAAAAATCGCTTCTTAAGCCAGCATCGCGATTCAAGAATTCAAAATAATCGGCACCCTTACCTGATCCAATCTTAATAGGAATAATTAAACAGACATCATCTGCAGGAACCTGTAGGCGCTTATGGGGTTTGTTATTTCTGAAATACATATGAATTTCACCAGCGGGCGGTTTTTCTGAACCTGGTGCTCGATGCATTCCAGGAAAATGGAGGATTGTGTCACTTACATTAAATGTCTGTCTTTCAAAAATGAGTGATAGTTGGGGTGACTCTTCAATTGTTTGGCCATCTTTAGCTGCTCTATCAAGAAGACGACCTGGTCCCGCTGAGCTGCCTACAATACGTATCTCAGATGTTTTGTATTCGGGAAGATCTTCTTGTGATAGATTTTTTGGAAATTGAAATGGAGTCTGTGTGCAAGAAAGACTATTGAAAGGAAAAGCATTGTCTGCTTTCAATCGTTTAGTAGCTGCATCCATTTCTTCTATTAGGCGAAGGGATTATAAACAATATTCTTCTGCTTGTAGAGTTGAACTTTGAAGGTTTGTCCCTGTGCAGGAACCGCAACTTCATCACCGTCATAGACTTCATCGCAACCAATATCATCATCACAATCCCTATTCTTGTAGCGGATGGGAACTTGCACGGGATTTAGGCCATCTGTGCGGGAATAATAATTCCATTTATCTCGGCGCGCTGCAACACGGCGACCATAAAGTGGAACAAGTGTGCGATTACCGGCTGATAAGGCAGAGGCCCCAGGTGCTACTAGCAGACCAACCTGCTGAAACTTCTCAGCATATCCTTGTGTTGGGAAATTGAAAACAGATCCAGCAGTATTAAAATCGGGTCCTGTTTGCCAGACACGTGAAGGCTCAGGAGGAAGCCCATCATTTGTTGGGGGCATACGTATAACTTCTCTTTCTCTTTCCTTCTGCTGCGGCATTTCGAGTTTTATGTTAAGAGGTTTTTCGGATCTTGTTGCTAAATAAACAAAAGTTCCACAGATAATTACTGCAACAAGAAGAAGTATTAAAAGACTTTGAGTCGAGATAATGATTGTTTCGGGTATGGAACCTCCTCGTTGCCCGGAGGTGGGCTGCGAACCTCCTCGTTGCCCGGAGGTAGGCTGCGAACCTCCTCGTTGCTTGAACCGCGGTGCTTTTACTCTAGGCATACTCTACTTTGGACTTTGGAATAGTTCTTACATTCAAAATATAGGAACTATTGTAGATTTTTAATGGTGCTTAATTTGATGTCGGCTCTGATCCAAAGAATCCCTTAAATGTCTTCATGATTTCTTTACCATCGCTGATTAATGGCTTCAAGTTATTTAAATTTGCCATCAAGTCTTTCTGCACTGAGATTAACTTCTGTGTATCATTTGTCAAGGCATTTATCTGATCAGGCTTTAGCTGTTTATACGCATTCATGAAAGTTGTTCCAGCATCCATGTGATGCTCACCATCCGCCTTTTCAGAAGGCAATCTATATTTCTTATTTGCCTTAGCATACTGTTCACCTAAATCTTTCAAATCATGAGGTTGCGGACCACTCTCATCATCCACTGAAAACTCCTCTTTTGTCTGTGATTCATCAGTGCCGTTCTTCTCTTTTTTTTCTTTTGTCTCCTTTGTCTTATTTTTCATGTCTTTTACTTGCTGCACAACAGCCTTAGTTAATCCAGAAATTGCCTTCTCATCTACAATATCTTTCATATCAGCCACATCATCATCCTTCTTTTCATCATCTACAGATTCAGGTGTTGATTCCGTATCTTCCACCTCGTCCTTATCTTTGAATCCTTCCCATAAGCGCTTACCTCTATAAGGCATTGGCACAAAGAAAAGAGCTACAAGCAGAACAATTAAGACTTGAAGACCAAATGTTAGACGGACATGAGCATAGACTCGGAGAGCCTGCAAAGTTCCAGCAGTGATGAGGCCAAAGACTAGAGGTAAGAATGATCCATTTACAGTTTCCTTTATTAAAGGCATGGAGGCCATTAGAAGGATTGCAAGCATGGCTACTTCACTCAGTTTGAATCCAAAGAATTCACGCATCCTACTATGAAGCTATAATATCATCCAATAATATCAGATAATAATTGATATCCACCGAAGAGTGATCCTGCAAGAACAGAAATCATGACAAGGCCAACCATGGAAAGTTCAGAACCAGAGCGGAAGGCCCAGGGAGCATAGGCCATTATGGAGGTGTGGAAAAAAGGTAGATTTAGGAGAAAAAAGAGGGCCGCAACAACGAGGGGCGCCTTTAGTCTATCCAAGAGGTTACCAAACATATCACCCTTCTTCTGAAGAGGCATCTGGATCTGGGCTGTCGGAGCCTGAGGAACTTGGACATAACTAGAAGCACCCATCATAGAGGAAAAGTCTTGCGCTGAAGGGCTTGAATTTCCGATCATGTGTGCGGTCGCCGGGGAAGGGTCCATTACTCTATCTTGCATAGAATTAATGGGCGGCTCGGAAAGAACCATCCGCATAGGCTGCTGCTGAAACATTGCCTCGTTCGGACTTGCAGATCCGCCATTCATATCTGCTAGAATCTTATTGACGAGGCCAGCATCATTCGCAGCGCCAGGATTATCTAACTTATCTAGGGGTGTGCTTTGAGACATTTATATTGGATAAATATATCAAAGTTTTTAATCTAACTCAGTGACCTCGGTTTAATCAATATCAATGAAGGAAAATGTCTTAATTAGACCACTTCTATCTACAGGACATTTCTCCGTCTTTATTTTGAATTCATAACATCCATCGCCAATCTGATAAACACTATTTTGAAACTGTCCAACTTCAGGGCCCCGTATCACAATACAATCAGGTCCCTTGCATAAAGGACGCATCATTGCAGCAAGACCAAACCCTATCATACAACTTATGATAAATGCTAATTTCGGGTGTTCCATTATTTCCATGATATCAATCATCCCCTATCTTATCGTAACTTTTATCTGCTATTAGTAGGGAAATGAAGTTCTTTAATAAAATACAAGTTCTTCCATTAATGATAAGTTTTTTTGTGGGATTCTTTGTTGTGTATATTCTCAAACCTACACCAATGATCATCTTTAAAAATCCTTCCTTGGATAATGCGGGAAAATCCATTTATATTGATCGTAATGATGTTTGTTTCAAATATATTGTTAATAAAGTGGATTGTGATAAAAATGAGGAGCGGATCAAAGCATATCCTTTGCAGTAATTACTCAGCCAATTCAATTACTGTAGCCGGCTGAGCCGACTCATCTTGAACCTTTGTAAAGTCAATTTCTCTGATATCAGATAATGAAGTATATTTAATATATGTTACTGCTGGAGGAGATGCAATATTTCCTGCAGGAGGAATCGGATATTCAAAGGGCTTGACTACACGAAGAGGCGCAGCTTCTTTTTCTTTTACATACATCTTCTTTTGAATTTGACTTACTCGTTTAGCTCCTTCCATTGTAGGACCCTGTTTATAAGCGGCAACGGCCTGAGCTAACTCAAGACTTAGTTGTTGTAAAGCTTCATTCTTCGTTTGTTCCATTTCTTGTGCATCTTCTCTTTGCTTATTATACTGCTGAAGTGTGGTTGTAAATTTTTCTTTATCTGTAGATCGAAAGAGATCTAATGCCCTAAATGAATCATAGGCTTTAGGCAATGGTATTGTTTTCACTGCTTCGGCTAGATTTTCAGGATTAAGAACAATCGGATTTCCTGACGGATAATCAATTCGTAAATTCTGATATTTGCTCTTATAAAATGCAGACCATGTGGCCAAATCTGTCACTTTGCTAGGATTTATGAATGTTCCCTTTGCTTTCTTTGCAGGAGGCATCTCTACGATGTAGGCCTAGTTTTTGTTAAACAATACGCCGGTAAAGCCGCGCCACAATTTTTTATAAAAAAAAGACATTACTCAGAGATGAGTGATGCAACTGGTAAAGTTATTTTAACCACAATTCTGAATGGATTAACTCATGCAGTTCTTCCTCCGCTTGGTTTATACATATTTACTAAATTTTCAGAGGATACAATATTTTCGATGAATGCTTTCTTGGCTCTTTTAGCCTTTATCATCTTAATGAGTTTTTTAATGAATTTTATTTCATTTGCAATCATACAATCAAGCGTCTGTGGTAAAGTATTTAATACAGAGCACCTTTTACGTCTTGCAGGATTTGGTATAACATTTTCTGTTCTTTTTTTCAGTTTATCCTGGCACGTAGGTTTCATAGGAAACATAATTCGTAATCTTGTGCCAGCCGAAATATTTGGAGAACAAATGAGTGAATCCATCACTCATGCATTCTATATGTTCTGGGCGGGAATGTATTCTATGGGATCTCTATGCTGGTATGCTGCTGCCTGTCCACCTCCTTCCATTCCAGATCCTAAGCTTTCTTGAACCCTTCAGGTGGCTGGTCGCCATAATAAACATATGTGGGAACATGATTTGTATTGTATTTTTGTGTATTTAATACATAAAATCCATTTTTGTTAGTGTTCAATCCCATTGTTTTAGAAACAGGCTCGGCTTCAATATCCATTTCAACAACTTGCGGTCTTACAGATCGTCTGCTCTTTACAACAGGAATTTCGTCCATATCTATTTCTCCATCTCCTCCATCTTCTCTTCCATACATCTGATCTTGCTCAGAACTATCCATCTTTTCGCCTGATCTGAGCAGTAGTCGTTGAAGTGCTGCTGCAACTAGATAGCTTACAAAAGCCCAGAGTATGGAGAAAAGCCAAAATGGCATCCATGTGTGATTTGGGTCCTGATTTAGTGAAAACTCTTTCCATGTTCCACCAGGATGAAACATTAAAGCGGGCCTCAAATACAAAACGATTGTAACACCCAGTAGATAAATTGTTAATGCTAGAAATAATACATGCATCCCTGTTTTAGAATAAGAAATATGCAAGAGCTGAGGCCCGCAACTTTTTATTAATCACGACCTTCTAAATCTACATGATCATAGCCTCTTTCTGCTCTTGATTCTTGAGCAAACGATGCAAATCCAAAATCAGCTCCCGTCATCCGACCTTCTGCCTTTGCAGGTAATTCTAGCATTCCCATCTGAATTCTCTGATTTCTGTCGTGCTCGAAAAGTTCAGGACTGTAATCTTTCACATTCTTGCCCATAGACCACTTGCCCATTCCAAATTTCTTGAATATTTTTTCAATTTCTCTATCTTCTTTATCCAACTTGTCAAAAATATCAATTACAAAATTATTTTCCATTTGCGTTCTGTGCAGTAAAATATCAGCAATTTCCTTTTCATTTGGTATTCTCGTTTTCTGCGAAGTTCTTTCTACATTGAGTGCGATGAATCCGAATGTTTCGCGAATAAGTGTTTCGGTTTCAGGGATTTGTCCCGTTTCTGGCAGAGATTTATAAAAGGCACTCTTCGGATCACATATGCTTAGGAGGAATTCTAGCAGATAGAATTTCAAAATATAGCCCCCATATTTCTCATCTAGGCCCAAGCTCATGTCTTCAAACATAAAAGCTTTCCACTGTTTCATCCAGCGGCCAAGCGCTTCACCTGTTCTTCTTGAAACTTCCTTTTCTTGAGGCGAAACATCTTTTATTAATTCAGAGTTTTCTGCCATAATCCGATTTAGTAACTCTGTATGCTCTGCACTTATCTTTAGCCATTTTGTTTCATTCGATCCCATCAGCGTATCTGAATCCATTTTTTTAGATCCATTCATGCCTCTTTTTTCCTTTATGTCACGCACGTCTGCTTTTATATCTGTGATCTTGTAGTTCTTAGATCTTTGGATTAAGGGCGTAACAATTGAATTCATTATATTATCAATACCATTTGAAAAAGGAAGCTGTGCTAGAACCTCAAGCGATAGTAAAAATGTATTTGCAACAAGCTCCGATCTTCCTTGTCTTGTCTGCTTGGTTGCAGATCCAATAATCTTCAGTCTCAAAGCCTCTTTCTTCTGGTCATAAAGAGTAACAAAGTTGGCCCAAGCACCGTCTCTTACAGGTTCAATCGCGCCTTGCCTTGATTCATAGAGAGCCTTTGTGATCGTTATAATCTGTGCCCAAATCTGTTGATCCGGCTCCGCCATTGTAGTCATCCACGTTTGAATATTTGTTATAAGTTCCGGATCTTCTGTTTTATTAAATGGATCAAGTGATTGTTTTTCTCTTTTAGCGGCTAAAATGGATTCAAACTTCTCTTCCGTGTAATCTACCTTTTGTGCATCCAACGCCGCCTTACCGTCTTTCTCTTCAGAAGGAAATTGGAATCCACAGTTCTTGCAACTATTTCCGTATCCAATCTTGTGGGGTGCGCCTAGTGCAGGTCCATCATAACAATTTCGCAAGAATAATTTGTAAAGAATATTTTTGGGCAGCTCTACGCGAATGTTGGGAATGGCTCTTGGAGCCCAAGGTGTCCAAATATGCGTGCCACAGGGAGTATTTGTTGGAACTCGGATATCTATATTGCGGAGTGAATAGCAAATATCGCGCGCTTCATTTTCTAGACCCTCGGTGGTTCCAAGTGATTGAAGATATCCTTTGCTAATATCTTTGAGAAGAACTGGTGATGCATAGCTTTCACTCCGTTCACTTGTGGAAAAGAAAATACCGTCTTTTTCCGCTTTCTTGTAAGATTCTCCTTTGAGCTGACCATAAATTACTCGTAATCTATAATCCAATGATCTCTTCGGTGCATCTAGTGTAGACACATTCATTGCTGATACTTTGGCATAAGAATCACCTTTCGTTGGAACATTTTGCACTGTGGGTGGAAATGTTATCATGGGTTCCGGTGTGAAACCAACCGGCAACTTATCGTTTTTGCTGGGATTTTCTCTTGTGCTTTCTAGCCTTAAACTTTCTCTTCTTTCCTTAATTATTTGGTTCAGCTCCGCTGCAATAGGAAGTGGGACTCTTTCCAGCAGATTCTTTGTTACGAGTGTAACAATATCTTTCACATTCTTGATACGTTTGTCCATTTGTTCAAAAGGGATTAGAGCCCATGATGTTGAGAACCAAGGATCCTCCTTTCTGTAAATGTAAGCCACCGCGCATGAGATGTAATCCAAGAGACCTGTGCCGGCCACTTCGGGATTTAATCCTTCTGTCGGGAATCCTTGCAGGGAAAATCGGCATTGCATAAAAGGATATTTGACTTGAATGGCCGGTTTTGCTGTTTGAAGTTCAAACATGATGAGGCCTGTCACAATACCGACCTGCTGGTTTCTTGATAATTCTTCCCATGTTTCTTTTAGCTTTTTAGTGCCACGGCTTTGTTGGAGTGCCATAAATTGTTCTTTTGAAATTACAACTTTTTGCAGGTATTGCTGGGATCTATTTACAATTCTTGCATAGATTTCATCCGTAAGAAGAGCACCCGCTCTTTCCGCAATTATTTTAGCAATTTTAAAAATCTTTTGATCTTCTTCTCTGTCAAATGTTTGTTCCTTCTTTGAGATTATTTCTGTTAAGTCAACTTCTTTTGTTAAATCGGCGTCATTAATAACTGCTCTACCAGATAAAGGCCGGCCATCATCATCATATTCCAAACTGTTATCATATTCAATGGATTGAATTGGCTCTCCGCAATTCCTGCAGGTATAATTTCCTTCAAAGACTGGTCCGCCAAATTCAATGATGAGTTTCTTGTGGAGACTCAAGGAACGGCCGGGGTGAAGGGCCTCATTAAGTGTCATTACTTCATGCACACACACACACTCTTTCTTGCATTCCTTGCAGATAATCCAATTTCCTTTCTTCTCTCCTTGAAACTTATTTAAGAATTGTTGAAAAAGCTCAATATATCTGACTTGATCACGGCTCTTGGTTTTCTTGACTGCTGTTAAATATTTTGTGTGGGGGCATGAATTGATTTCTGGTTTTGACATGAAGGCTTCAATGCGGATCGCCTCAATTTGATTCCGATTCTGCTCTGCACGAATGATTTCTAGCAGTTTATCTTTTTGAAACTTGGGATCAAAAGCGGCTTCTCTTCCTTCAAGGATTGTTACAATATTAGCATATTGAATGAAAGCATCCCAGCCATACGATTTTTCTAAGTCATTCATAATAACTTGTGTATTCTTAGCTAGTGTTGTTTCTCTTTCTGCAATGTTTTTGAAAAGACCGCTCAGCACCGTATCTTTTCTAACAGTGTCATTCAATGTTGCAGGATCTTCAATCATTGAAGGCATTGTTTCACCCGGCGGCCCTTCTGCTAGCGTCTTCATGATGCGCTCTCTTGAAAGTGAATTTGCTTGAAGCCATAAATTCATGTTTCGTTGAATAAATTTCCAAACTTCGGTTTGCAGGGCTGCCGGGAAATCGCTGCGATTGGGAACAAAGGAATCTAACATAATTGATAAAAGAGGAGATGCTAAGGAAAATCCGTGAATAGGGGCAATAAATCGACGCATATTGTTTTCAACCCATGTTGTCCACCACTGGTCTGTTGCTTGTGATACTAGCTCTTTTGGAATTGTGATTGTGTGATTATCCGAAGTGGATTCTGTCACATTCATCGGTTTAATATCTTCTAAATTTGACCTTCTGTTCAGACTTTGATAATCCGCAATCTGAATACGCGTCATGATTGAAGGAATATTTGCAATGGTTCGTGTCATTAAAATTGTGGGTGTGTCTAGCATCACATAGCCAGTGATAGACACTTGATCTGCTGGAATAGATAGAGTTCCCGCAGGAATGCCCTTGTTCTTTACTGCTTTTTCTGCAGCTAAAAAAACTGCTGATCGGATATCAACGGTGGAAAGGTAATCATCTGTTAAAGCGGTAAAATTAGTCTTCTTAAACGGACCATACTGCAAGTAACCCACAGGAAGACCTGCTTTGAATCCCTTGCGAACTTCACCGGGACTTGGTGCAATAAATGCTTCTTGGTCATATAAGATATTTTCTCTTTCACCTGCCTTGGATGAATAGGGGTGCTGATCCGTTGCAAACAGCGTATCCAAATAATTATAAAATGTGTTGCCATCTGTTACAAATTCACCCTTTGTATATGATTCATTTCTTCTTGCAGAAATGTGCTCAACATCCATGATGTAATGAAAATCTAAATATTCATCGGTGGATAACTGTCTTTTATCCATGTAGAGTGTCTTCTTCACATCATAGATAGGAACGCATGCCGGAATATACGAATTTTTCACTTCATCCGTAACTTCTTTTAATGTATTAAAACTGGATTTTTGTGCGCCGATGGGTTTATTTGCAATATTGAGTTTTACTGTAGACTGTTTGAGGGCCAGTATATATTCAATTCTTTGGCTAACTGATCGTAATGCTTTTAGGTTTTTTTGCTTTTCAGGCGGTAAATCATCAACAAAACTAGAATACATTTCTTGCCTTTGGACAGAATCCGGGAAGTATCGTTCAGATGTCGGAATTTGTTCAATGACGGAGGATGGTTGGATTTCAAGCAGAAGTTCTTCGAGTGTAACTTCCCTTTGGATCTCTTCGGCCGCTGCTTTGTTTTCTTCTGCTAAGGATACATTTGGTTGTTCATCTTCTGACGGGGGGATGGCTGGCACGATGACTGCAATTGGATTTGGTGGACCGACACACTGAAATTGAATTTTGAGACCACTTGTTAACACAAGCGCATCTTCCTCGTCTGTTGCAATAATTCCTTGAACTTCTGCTAGATTCTCATTCGTATCAGGGTCTACGACCGGAACACCATCAATAATGGATAATTGTTCACCTTCCTTAGTATAAAATTCAACTTTTTCACCCGGTTCAACTCCTAGCATTGCAGAAAAATGATAATAGTCGGATTTTATGTGAATTTGAACTAGATATACGTTGTATTCTTCTAAAAAATCACCATATTCATCTAACTTCCATTCCTTTGCGGTTGATCTTGATGATTTAGGTTTGACTCGTATTAATTTATTATCACGATAGACAACATCGCCCGTCACCGGATCTTCCGTTGAGTAAACTGTTATCCAATCTCCTAATTCTATATTTGTGCCTTGCGGTTCCATCCTCCTGTTAATTGCTGTGTTTTAGTTTTCCGCTTTGAACCTCTTTCTAAGCACCGCTCTTGCATTACCTGTAAAAAAAATTTGAAGGCGGCCTGCCCTTCAATAATGGCAGGAGAGTTTAGTAATAAAAATGTCTGCGCCTAGTAATTTCTTTGATAATCTGTGCAAGCAATATGAGAAGTCGGAGGACCTCTTCAAGTATCTTCAGTCGCCGGAGGGCGGATCCCTCAAGGTAATTAGCAACAAGGAGTATCCCCATCTTGCGATTATCCGTTATGTGAAGGGTGCTACCGACGCTCCGGTGTCGGATATGACCCACGTAAATACGCCCTATTTTAGGTCAGTTGTATGGAATACCGTCACAAATAAGCCAGTTGCTATTACTCCTTTTAAGACAGAGCCTCTTGAGTCCTTTAGTTCTTACAATAATCAGCAGAAGACGACTTGTGTTGTGGAGGATTTCTGGGATGGCACCATGATCACCCTCTTCTATGATACAACAGTTAACAACTGGCTTCTTGCAAGTCGCTCTAATGTCGGCGCCAGCTGTCGTTTCTACGGACCCGAGACATTCAATACTCTTTTCTGGGAGACATTCCGTTTCATGGGTCTAACAATTCAGCAGTTTGATAGTAAGCTGACTTACACGTGGATTCTCCAGCATCCGTCGAATCGAATTGTTGTGCCTACGCCCGCTCCTTGCCTGCGTCTTATCCAGATTCTTGATGGTGCTGATGAGGTTGCCGCTCCTGCTCATCTAATGAACTTGGTGAGCCGGCGCCTTCCTCTTACAGGCGATGCTCTTACACTGAAGGCTCTTGATGATCTTGTTGTTGCAAATAACAATATCTTCTGTCAGGGCTTTGTGATCAAGGATTGTCTGACAGGTAAGCGGTGGCGGCAGCGCACTCCTGTGTATCTTGCAGTTCATGAGCTGCGGGGTAATACGCCTCGTCTTGATTATAAGTGGCTGACACTCCGTGCTTCGGGTGATCTTAATAGCTATCTGCATCATTATCCTGAGGACAAGCCGGCGTTTAATGCTCTTTGGACTCGACTCAAGGATGAGACCCGTGAACTGTATACGGTTTATTGCCAGGTTTTCAAGGCACGGTCTCTGCCTAGTAAGGATGCGCCGAAGCATATGCGCCGTCTTCTCTATGACATGCAGGATCACTATCTCAATCATCTGAGGCCGGCGCAGCTGACGATGACGTGGGCTGCATGCGTGCAGTGGGTCAATTCACAGGATGTGCCTCGTCTGCTTTTCCTAGCCAACTACAAGTTTCTGCAGGTGAACAAGCAGGCCTCTTTTCCTTACGAGCCGACAGACGAGAATCTGGTTGCTCCTCCACCTGCTGCGGAAGCCACCGCTTAATGATTTCGCGATAAAAAACATAGATGTGTGGTATTTGGGGTTTTCTTGGATTATACAAACAATTAGAGTTAGAAGGGTCAGCAGGGTTAGCGGAGTTCACTACTCTAGTTAAAACATTGCTGCCAAGAGGGCCCGAATATATGGAAACAAAAGAAATACAAAATTGTTTTTTAGGTTTCACACGTCTAGCAATAAATGGTCTAACTTCTGCTGGAAACCAGCCAATGACTTCACCTTCAGGAAAATGGATTGTGGTCTGCAATGGGGAAATTTTTAACTATAAAGAAATTGCGACTACGTTCTCTATTCAACAAGATTACCTGGGATCTGATTGTTTTGTAATTCCTTGGCTCCTTGAACATATGCATGTTAGAGATGTATGCAGACAGCTTGATGGTGTTTTTGCTTTTCTAGCATATAATACTGAAACACATGAACTGCATGTAGGTCGTGATACATTTGGTGTCCGTCCTTTATTTTGGGGCTCTTTAGAAAAAGGGTTAGCTTTTGGTTCTGAAATCAAATCTTTAGTGCCTTTTAAGGCGATTACTTTCTTTCCTCCTTCTTGCTACGGCATCTTTAAGGAAGGATCTGTGCCTGTTATTGAAAGATGGACAGCATTGACGTGGCATAAGGATCCTCTGTTAGCCGGGCAAAGATCACAATGCATTCAAAAAATGAATGAGCTTCTTGTAGAATCTGTTAGAAAACGTTTACTATCCGATCGGCCTATTGGTGCCCTTCTTTCTGGAGGTCTAGATAGTAGCTTAGTTGCTGCTCTTGCTGCAAAAATGCTACGAAAAGAAGGAAAGCAAATTCATACATTTTCAATTGGTCTTGGTTTATCACCTGATATTATGGCTGCAAGAAAAGTGGCTGCTTTTATTGGATCCATTCACCATGAAATTGTAATGACACCTGAAGAATTCTTGGCTGCGGTGGAACCTGTAGTTGTTGCGGTGGAAACGTATGATATCACCAGTGTTCGTGCATCGGTTGGAAACTGGCTGCTAGGAAAATGGATCAAAGAAAATACGGATATCAAGGTTATTTTGAATGGTGATGGTTCCGATGAACTCTTTGGAGGCTATTTGTATTTTTACCGTGCTCCTTCCCCTCTTGCATTTGATAATGAGATTGAAAGGCTTCTAGGCGAAATTCATTTATATGATGTGGCTCGTTCGGAAAGATCCATGGCCGCGCATGGACTCGAGTCGCGCACGCCTTTCTTAGACAGGCAGCTAGTGGATGCGGTGCGTCGTATGCCGACTGAATATTTTATGCCTTCTGTAATTCACGGTAAAGACACTGGCTGTCCTGTCAGTTTCTGTGAAACAAAAGAAAAATGGATGCTACGTGCTGCTTTTATGGATCAATGTCTGTTACCAGAAGAGATCTTGTGGCGGCGCAAGGAGGCCTTCAGTGATGGAGTTTCTAGCAGAGAAAATTCATGGTTTGAGATTTTGAAGCGCGTGGCAAAAGAAAAGGTTGTAAAGAAGGGTGTCCATTATACACTTGCTTTGGAGCACGAGCATAATCCTCCTCTAACAGATGAGGCAACATGGTATCGGGAAACCTTTGAGAAGAATTTTGGTGCAGCGGCTGCCAACATACTTCCGCACATGTGGATGCCTAAATGGTCACCTGAAACAACGGATCCTTCTGCTAGAACGCTGTCGCACTATACGGCAACCACTTAACCAAATACTCTACTGAATTAACAGGAGATGTCGGTTCCCGATTTATTTAAAATTGTTGCTCGTGGTTTGCAAGATACTCGATTGCAACCAAAGATGCGGTCTCTAGCAGATCTAAGTCAGTATATAACTGTTTATAAATCAACAACACGTTGGGCGGCGCAGCTTGTTCGTGTCGATTTTGATACGAATCCGGATTTTGGATTGCAGGCATCTGTTACCTTACCTCGGAAATATGATTTTGTTCATCGTCTACTGCTTACTGTAGTGCTACCTGATATCTATGGGCCTCAAAGTAATGCTTCGATAGCAGCTGCTACTGCAGGAAACACATTTTTAGGTCCATATTTTAGTTGGACAAATAGTGTCGGACATGCTCTTATTGCATCAGTTGACTTAGAAATTGGTGGAACACGTGTTGCATCACTCGATGGCAGACTGCTAGAAGTCTTGGATGAATTCTATGAGTCGCCTGAAAAACTTCGTGCAAAGAATGTGATGATTGGTCGCTCTGCCAATTATTCTGTTCAGTCAGTTATTGGTCCAATTCTTCACATTCCTCTTCCTTTTTGGTTTACGCAGCATTTAGCCCAAAGTTTACCTATTGAAGCTCTTTCAGTGGACACTGTTCGTTTGCAGATTAATTTTAATCCCGTTTCTAGCATATATTATACGAGTGCAAGGGGCACCGATTTTACTGTATATTCAGCGGAGCCACCGATGGTGATACCACCTCTAGAAGGAGCTGTATTCTATCAGACATCTGCATCTGGTTCTTTACTGTATAATGTATCGGATACGACTCCACATTTTGGCGTAAAAGGTATTGTAATTCCGAATAATAGCATTCCTTCAAAACTTTCAATGGTTGATTGCTATCTTCTTGCAGAATACATCTCAGTGGATGATTATGAGACTGTGAATTTGAGGAATGCGGATTTGGAATATAAGGTGCCATTATACAATGCTGTTGCGCCTGAAGACACGAAGGGTCAGCAATTTTTACGGACTCCAATACTATATAATAATCCGACTCAAGATATTTTATGGTTTTTTCATAATCCGGTTGCGGATCTTTTTAACCAGCCGTTTTTGGCCACTCGGGATTTATCGGGTTGCTCTATCGGCACAGTTGCTTCTGTGCCTTGGCTTCCCGATGGAACAGGATTTGCGTATGCTTATTCCGAACCTTTAGCAAATGTTGCCTTGACTTTTAATGGTGTGCAGCGGTTTTCCCATTCGGAGCCGTCGCTCTTCAGATCATTGTTGCCTTTGATACATTATAGGAAAGCACCGGAAATATGGCGGTATTATTATTTATACACATTTAGTCATGGAGCGGGGGCATGGGATGATAAGGAACTTGGGAATCCATATATTCCTAAAGGTTTAGCCAATTTTGACAAAATCTTACGGAAAGAAATGGTGTTTACATTGCAGGCGGATCGTTTTGGTTCTTATCCGAATTTGACTTTGTATTTGTGGACAACAACTTGGAATATTTTACGAATCTACGGAGGTCGCGGTGCTTTCTTATTTGCGATTTAATCTTTTATTACTACAAGTGTTATTTCGACGCTTTTATTTGCTTCTTTTGGAAAATGGACTTTGGCTATGCGCTTGATTGAAGGAATTTCGATTTCATCTTTGTATTCGTCGCCTGTTTTAATATATGTGTCGATTGCTTCTTTTAATGCGTCCATTCCGGAAAACGAGGAAGGAATTGCTAGATCAACTGTCAATTTCTTCCAGAGTGTTACGCATTCTTTTACCCGCTGTCCTTGGGTTTTTTCCATTACCAGGAGTTATGAAAAATATTATTGTGTGCAAGCGCAAGTGGCGCAATAGTTTTTTCCGACGACATATAGAATTTTGTCGTCGTAATTTGTAAATACCTTTATGCAAGGGGCAGTGGCCGATGCTTCAGAGCATGTGCCGCAGTTAGATGTTAGACCATTGTTCTCGGGCTTAGCTGCGAAGACAATTTTTTGCTTGCTGAAATAGGCTACGGCCTTCTTTCTTCTTGTTGTATCAGATGCATCCATTTTACTTTTGGATCTCAAATTAATTTGTAACTCTTTGAGAATTGCAAATTAGTATATTTCGAAGTAATTTATTTAACGACGAGTGGCGCTACGCTTAAGCGCCTTGCGTCCCTTGCGCGTCTTGCGTTGACGAGTTCTAGATTCATTTTCATTTTCAGATGGACTTTCAGATTCATTTCCAGGTTTAGCCAGCCCCGCGGCCCGCTCTGCGGCCTCCTCCGCGGCCTGCGCCGCCGCCTGCGCCGCTCTGCGGGCCTGCGCCTGCTCTGTATTGCCTTGACGACTAGTGCTGCTTGTCAAAGTTGCTCCATGAAGACCAGTTGCATTTCTTAACCTTCCAATTACGCCTCGGTTCTCATACGGCGCCAGACGACCGGCACCAGCACGCGGGCCAACTGCACGCGGGCCAAGTGCACTCACCTGACGCGCTTGCTGGGCAATCCATAGGGGACTAGTTCCAGTAAATTTATTATTGTTTGCCGTTTGCGGCACGCTAGAACTTAGAGGAGTAGTGGGTTTGTTACCAAAAAATTTTCGTGTTACATAATTTTTCGCTCGTCCAAACCAAGAGCGCTTCGGTGGCACCCCTGCACCCATACCAGCACCAGCACCCATACTGGCACCAGCAGCACCAGCACCCATACTGGCAGCACCAGCAGCACCAGCACCAGCACCAGCGGCAGCACCAGCACCAGCACCAGCGGCAGCACCACCAGCACCAGCAGCAGCACTCCTTCCCCATCTAGGGAGTGAAGGTAAACTACTGTATGCATTTCCCAAACGCTTTCTAGTTGCATTTCCAAATAATTTAGCAGCTCTATATACACTCTGACGATTATATCTGCGTAACTTGTTTACAGCATCTCTTACCTTAAAAGAGTCAAAACCGTTTCGATCTTCTGCAGCGGCCTCAGCTACATAAATTGAAAATTCAGTTTCTAAGAATTTTGTCCATAAATCTGTTAACTTTGCTGCATTTTTTGCCTGTTCTGCTGCTACATTTCCTTTCCAGCCGGGCATATTCTTCAGATTGCCCGCCCCGCCAAGACTAGCGCCAATTACTGATGCAGCAAGCTTACTGCTTTCAAGTGGATTTTTAGCACCAATTAAGATTTGAGCGTTAGTAGATAATTTGCCTTTTACTCCAGCAGCGGTGATTAATGAAGTAATAAACTTATTTGTGGGGCTATCTTCATCAAAGATACTCTTGAATTTATTATAATTTCGCATATTTATTTCTTTAGCTCCTCCACGCTGCTTACGGGATCTCTTACGAGGATTGGCGCCAGCGGCAGCAGCGCCAGCGGCAGCAGCAGCAGCACTATTTACTTCATTTTGAGAATTGCCCTCCGCCGCCGCCTCCGCCGCTGCTTGAGGTGCCGCTCCTGCAACTTCCGTAGCACTAGAGTCATTGGTCACAGCACCAGCAATTTTTGTAAGGTCAGCTTCCGCAAGTATAGCTTTAAAATGCGCATCTATCTCATTAACTTTTTTCCCCACTAATTTCTCAATTTCACGAAGATTAGCTAAGAATCGAGATTTCTTAGACTCTGCATTCTTTCCAAGTCTTCCCTTATTTATTGCATCTAGAGAAGCCATAAGATCTTCAATTGCATCCTTTTGTAAATCTTGTAATTCTTTTAACTTTTTACCAGCTTCTTTGAGTTTCGGATCATTCTGATACATCAAAAATTGGGGGAAATCAACACCAGGTCTATTCATCCAAGAATAGTTTATGCCTGCAAGACCAACGCGAAGACCAATTAGTAGAAGAACCGGAACACCAAAACCAATGGCAACACCACCACCAGCAACACCACCAGCAACAACAATTGGGGCTGCGATCGGGGCTGCGATAGTTGCACCCACAGTTCCAGCCAATCCATATCCCAAGCCAAAAGGATCATATTTGCCTACAGCTACAGCTCCGGAGCCGATCCATACACCTGCTTCCATTACTTTTCCACCTGCGGCAATAAAATCATCCTTTAGTTTTTTCCATTCTGTATCAGTTAATTTTACGCCTTTATATAATTTGGCAAGTTCACCGCCAACGAATAGTCCACCATGATATATTGCAGTAGCAAGCCATGCAGGCGGACCTATCAAGGCATCGCCAGCCGCACCTAGAGCACCAGATAATGTGCTGCACGGTCTTGGTTGACCAGCAATTTCAATCGTCATATAAGCTGGTATGCCATTTTTTAATTCGAGTGTTCCTTTAATATCCACACGAGAGGCGGCGGGTGCGGCTATCGGGGGAGTGAAGACGGGAGGCCCAGCTCCTTGAGGGACTTCCAAAGGAGTGGCTACTCCACCTCCAGCACTATTTATCCAGGCACCATTCCGTGTTGAATCATCCGCCGCCTGCTGCGCCGCGAGGTCGCCGAGAGCAGACCGGGACGCGCCCGACGCCGCAGCCGCCCCTCCAGCTGCGCTAGCACCTCCACCACCAGCCCCTCCAGCTGCGCTAGCACCTCCACCGCCAGCCCCCGCCACTAATTCATTTAAAAGATCAGCATTTCCACCGCCATTTCCACCACCTCCAGGAGCATTTCCTGAATTGCTTTTTGCACTCATTCTTTCTAAATTAACAGGTGGATTTTTTTTAGTTTGAGGAAGTATTCTTTTTTGTAATGCCTCCAAACTGGATGATCGTCTTCCGGCTAATTGCCTTAATCCAACAATTGGCTCACGCGTAGGAGGCATTATAGGTTTTCCGTTTTTATTTCTTCTAGCTAAGGATTGTCCTGTTGTTTTTCTAGGTAAGGGATTTCTAAGAGTAAAACTACGGCCTGCTTCTAACGGAACTTGTTGTTGTGCATAGATAGCTTGTCGTTGTTGTTCTGCTGCTGCTGCTGCTGCTGCTGCTGCTGCTGCTTCTCTATCGGCTGCTGACGTCAGTGTTCTTTTAGGAAGACCAGACATTTCTAAAGAAGGCCCAGGTCTTAATTTTTCCTTATTATGCAAACGGCGAAGTAAAGCTGCTGTTTGTTCGCGTAATTCAGGATTTAAAATATGTTCAACATTTTCCTCAGTGCTTGCTCTATTTCTTGGTGCATTACGTCCTATCTCAGGCATTCTAATTCAGAGATCTAAGTTAAAAATATACATTTAGGTTAAACGCATTCAATTTGTTTCCAGGCGTTTCATTTCTTCATCAACAATGGATGAAATAATATTGCTTGTTGCCAATGTAAAGTAAAACTCCATTTTACTAAATCGAAAAGGCTTAATCTTAAATTCAGGAATCTCATCTGCATCTTCATCAGGAGGTTCATAGTCAAAATATTGGTTAAACTGATAACTCAAGTAAGGTGATATCTGTTCCTTCTCAGGAACATTATCTGTGCGGCAGAAGAGAAAACGATAAACTGTATTTCCAGGAATGCAAGGTAAATGTATATCACGCGGATCAGTTGCCTTGCATTTCAGGAAGCGAAATCCATAAGGTATGCTTAGAGTAAACATCTCAATCGTATTTCCTAGCTTTGTAGACACCTCTGCACAAAAGAGGCTCTTATTTGTTGGAGATTGGTAACAGTCAATATTCATTTTCCCTACATAATGGTAGGCGGTTTTTAAATCAATTTTTTAGGCATCTTTTCAGGAAGCAAAAAACAAGGCAATTTTTTAGGCATCCTTTCAGGACTTTGCCTGCATCGCATCTTGATAGATTTTCTCAATCGCTACATCATGCACTTCAGCATAATCTCTAGCAACCATAACCTCTTTTGTTACAGGATCTCTTATATAAAAGATACCATTCGTATCACCCATGATTTGATACAAAATTTCCTCCATATCTGTCCGGGGTCTTGCATGTTGTCTTTCCCATCGTTTTAACTTGTCCGACCAAATCAATTGCGCAGGAGCCATAGACAAGCCATCAGGAGTCTTCACCGTTGAAGTAAATTCCTTAACCAAAGCAGCAACTCTATTTCCGCCCACAAGCCTATCATTAATTTTAATATCACGTAATGGTATCCATCCACGAAGAGTCTTCACTTCAAAGCTGCCATCTAAGCCCAAAGAGTAATTTTCGGATTCTATACGATTCTCTTTTTTATCAACAGATCCATTAAGCTGCGTTTCCACTTGCTCTTGAACTTGCAACGACACGTCAGATGATTCCTCAAAATCAGCCACAAGAAGCGATCCTTGCATACTATGAATCCAAAAACGATGATTTGTTGTATTCAAGCAGAAAATATGCTTATACGATTTATTCGGCTTCGCTGCCGGATGGTCTCCAGCAGAAATCCATTTTCCTTCAAATCGTATTAAGTGATTTTTACTAACTGGCGCACCATATATAGAGCACATTTCAGTGTTCGATCCATCAAATTCAAAGAACGATTCGACTACATTAGTTCCACCACCCGACCAAAGTTCTTCACCTGTAACAAGAACTTCAATCGGTTTCCAGCATCCATCCGCCATCTTTACAAGAGTTCCTGCCGGAAAGCAACCAAATGTATCCAAGAATGCAAAAATCGTGCCTTTTGCGAAAGTTGATCCCGCTGCTAAACCAGAAACACCTGCGAACATAATTGCAATAAAAAGAGCAAAGACACGTCCCATTAAATTTTCTAAATTGCCGAATTTGCCTTTCAGTGTCTGCAAGATCATTTGGATTCTTGAGTTGAATGATCGTGTAATCTGACCAATACCATCTGTTAAACTGGATAGAGTAGTGCGAACACTCATTAGACCACTTCCAGCAGATGCCATTGAAGAATTGAGTGAATTAGATGTTTCATAAATGGGTGCTAGAACACCAGGAGCTTCTTTCATAAACACATTCTTCATGCAGAATTGAATATTCTCTTGGGCGTCAAAGCCATATAGATTAGCCACAGGCATAATATCAGGACGACATCTGTATTTGGACCAGTTTTGTGCAACCTCTTTGCTTGTGCCAAGACCTAAGAGCAGAGCAATTCCAATAATAAAAACGGTAGTGACAATCGCTGGTTTTATGTAAGGATTGGGTGGTTCGGCTGCTGCTAGCACTGGATTTTCAATTAAAGTTTGAGGTCTTTTTTTTAACATATCTCTTATATTCAATGCAATGCCGGCGCCAGGAATTACTGAATCTAAAACTCGACGTCCTGCAAAGGTTCCTGCTCGGCTTAATAAAGTTGGTGCAGGTGCCCTTATAGATGGAACATGACCTTTTTGCAACCATGGATTTTCATCTGGTATAGGTTCATTTTCGGTTAAAGTTTGAGCCATCCCCTGCTTTAGCGTGATAAACTACTATTTTCTTTTTGCCTTGGAGGATTTAAGAAAATATAGTATTTTGAATTATTTACTTGCGCATCGTCTTCTTGCCCTTACCCTTGGACTTCTTAGCACTTGCTTTCGCCCCACCACGCTGGGCCTTACGGCTGCTCTTTCTTGAGCGGTTGCGTCTTCTTGAACGCTCAGTATTTGCTCCATTTGTTGCTCCATTTGCTCCATTTGCTCCATTTGTTGTTCTATTTCCTTCAGGTGTTCCACTACCCATGGGACCCTTATTTTGAGAATCAACTTTTATTACAGTCGTTATATTACGGCTATTATTAGGTCTATTAGGTCTAATAGCATTAACACCAGATTGAGCCTCTTCAGTAGCAGGTTTAGGTTTAGTTGTAGGACTTAAAAAACCAAGTAGTCCACCTGCAGTTGCACCTGCACCTGCAGCCGTAGCCGTATCATTCGTTCTGCCCGCAGCATTTGCTAACTCTTTCGCTTTAGCTGCATTCGCTTCTCTTCTTTTTGCTGCATTCGCTTCTCTTGCAGCATTCGTGTTTCCATTCCCATTCCTACTACCAAACGGATTTGCACCGTGGTTTGCATTTGTAGAATTTGAAGGCGTAGAAGTTGAAGGCGTATAGGCAGCAGAACTTCCTCCAGTAGCAGGAACTCCTCCAGCAGCAGTGGACGACGATTTAGATGGTCCCAAACCCATTTCTATTAATACTCCAAGAAATGATTTTGAGAATCAGAGATGTGTTTACCCTCTCCATAAATAATGACCAAATATCACAGGGATGAGTGCGAAACTCGCAGGAATGAATATTATTCTTTTAATTGGCTTCTCCGCTGCCGTAAGTTTTGGCAAAAGATTTGAAGTCATGTCGAATTGGCCTGCAAGACGATGTGAACCCGGGATTGTTGCATCTGCTGGTTTATATCAGCCCGCAGATGATAAACGCAGCGCTGGAGAATTTATGCAAGATAACTTTCAGTTCTGCCAGGGGAAAATTGCAGCGGCAGCCCTAGACCAAGCAGCCGGTCCCGTAAAATTCTTACAGGGCCAACAAGCCAACGTCGTAAACACAATTACAAGCAATATTGCTGCTGTTGAAGGTGTCAGTTTTAGCTTAGCCAGTATTTTTAATGAAATTATTGAATCTGTTAAGAAACGTTTTTCAGGCACATATGTTGAAATTTCAAATTCATTTGCCCACTTATGGAATGTGATGCAAAAAATCATGGCCTCCATGACAGCAGTTTTCTTAGCACTCATCGGTGTTCTAGTGACATTCACTTCAATGATTCAAGTTGCCATGTATGTAATTGCAATAGTTGTCGGAATCTTAATCGCCCTCATGGTTATCTTAGCAGCCTTTTTCGGATATCTTCTTGCACCCGTAAACTGGCTAATCTTTGCAGGAATTGCAGTAATCGGTATCATTATGGGCGCAGTCGTCGGAATAGTTGCATCTAATGGATTCTGCTTAGGAGGAGAAAGTGAAGTTGAAATGAAAGATGGATCAGTTAAGCCACTTGATACTGTTCAGGTTGGAGATGAATTGGCTTCCGGATTTGGAAAAGTAACAGCCACAATGAAATTTTTAATTCCGCAGAATGAAAGAACACCTCTGGTCAAGATTCATGGAGTTGCTATGAGTAGAACACATTTAGTTGAAGGAGAAAGAACAGGAGGTAAAGCAATTCCTGCAGGAGAACATCGTGATGCTATTTACGCCTCTAGCAGAGATTGGCTCTATAATCTGAATACAAGCAGTAGACGAATTCCTATTCAATCACTACTTGGAAGGCTTATAGTTTTAGACTATGAGGAGATTGCAGAGGATAATGAGGCTATGCTCGCCAAGTGGAAACGATGGGTTTTTAAACAACTAAACGGTCAAGATGCGTTCAAAGATGATAATCCTAATAATGAAGAAGCAGCTTTGGACGGATCCCTTCTTATTGAACTAAAAGACCGAGGTTTATTACCCATTTCCCAGATCAAGCCTGGAGATCAAATTCGCTGCTCCGAGGGTTTTACAACTGTCTGCGGCACCGTGAAACTCTTGATAGAGAAAGACACACCCTTATACGGTGGAATGACAGCAGGAGTATGGTTTGCAAATAAAGCCGGTATATGGACATCCGCCATGAATAGAAAATTCATTGAAGAAAAGCTGAAAGAAGATAACATTATGTATCACCTATTTACCGAAGCGGGTGATTTCCAGCTTGAAGATTGCTTTGTGCGGGATTTTTCCGAAGTGGGTCTAAAAGTTCTTCACAATTCCTACGATTTTGTCTGTGGTAAATAGAGATGAAGTTGAGTTTTGTGTGGTTGATGTCAATGCTAGCCCTGCTATTTTTAGCCAATGTTCTCATGCTCCTTGGATATGTGAACAGCCAGAACACAATGACAGAACAGTTTGTTGAGCATTTCTTGAATCCGGCCCCTTCACTTGCCTCTGGAGGTTACGAGTCAATTGGCCAATATGATAACTTGACTAATAAGCCCGCAAATGGGCAGAGCGACTGGCGCTCAACGGCCCCTAATGAGCCGTTATCAGGCCCTGAATTTAAGGTGGGCGATGACTCCCTCTACATGTTCAAGAACAATCAATGCAAACCGGAGTGCTGCGGCTCTTCGTTCTCTTGCTCTGGCGGATGCGTTTGCACGACACCTGGCCAGCGCGACCAGATCAACAAGCGTGGAGGCAACAACACAGCACCCTCTGCATCTGTATAATTGAATTACATCATATAAAGTATACAAATGAGCTAATTTCCAGTAGATTTTCTGCTAGAAACTAGTAGGATGGTCACTGAACCATGGGTCTATATTATTCATCTTAAGAAACGAACTGATCGTTTCACTCAATTTAAAAATGCTTGGAAAAAAAGTCATCTTCCAGCAGATAAATTATATTGGTTTCCTGCATATGAAGGTTCAAAGATTACTGTGCCCGGATTCAAAACACAGGCTAAAACATTGAAGCGAAAACAGGGACGGTGCGGGTGCTATGCATCACATCTTGGTGCAATCAAAAGGGCTATAGAAAAGAATCATTTTCCTCTACTAATCCTTGAAGATGATGCCATTCCGAAGTTAACCGTGAACTATGACCAACTTTTTGAAGAGGCACCCGCAGATGCTAAATTACTTTATTTTGGAGCTCTTCCTGTAAAGGGGCGAAAGCGTTATCCTCTATGTCAGACACAAAAGGCGGGTTGGAATCGAGGAAATACAGGTGTCCAACTGTATGGAGGTCACGCTTACGGATTTAAAACAAAGAGCGATGCCGAAGAAGTTCTAGAATTCTTGCAGAAAACTAGAATTACATTTGATAGTGCGCTCGTAAAATATAGGAAAATCCATCCTTCAGAAACATACGTTTTCTGCCCCTTTCAATTCTATCAATCTGAAGGCTACTCTAACATTGAAGATGAGCAAAGACCTACACGATAATTTCTTACTTAACTGTATACTTAACTGTATACTTAATTGTATAAAGTAGAGTATATGTGTGATTTTAAAACAGAATATACTAAAATACAATTTTCATGGACTAAGGGCGAATCATATAGCGATCTTTATAGCTTAATAGCAAAATGGACTCTAAAATGGAAAGAAAATGCATATCTTCAATCTAAAGTAAAAGATGAGATTGAAGATCTTCTGAAGCGAATGGACTTTGAAAGCATACAAGAAATTGTGGAAGATTTTATCTTTGGTGAACGGTATTTGAAGCTACGAACTGCTGTTTTAGCAGCAAAGGTTTAATATACGGCAGACGCATAAAAGGGCTCCATCGTATCAGGTGATACATAGAACTCTTTTTTATTTTTTTGTAAGGGGGCATCAGGTTCATCTAAGAAGACAGTCTGAATTGGGCCCATTTGTCCTTCTTTCGCGCATACACGGTAATGAATATGGGCTTCTAATCTTCCAGCAACGGGAACAGTGTAAGGCTGCGGCTTTCTTACACGGAGTGAAACCATATTGTCGTTGCCTACAATTGCAACACCCGCATTTTCAAATCCAAGATAGGCATTTCTCCAATCCTTCAGCTGGGATAGATGTTCATTATCAGGCTCCGCCGCCCAAAAGAGAACTTTCTTTCCCGGCCCATTTATAGCGACGCGTTTTTCATAATTTGCATTTTCAGGAACAGCCTCTTTGAGAACTGAGCAAGGGCTTACCGTTGTCCCTAAGAAAGGTAGATAAGTTGCTCTTTCAAATGCTAGATAGAGGGCACAGGCAGCAATTAATACATACATAAGATTCTTTCCTGCAGATAGATTCTTTGAAAAGGCACCCAAACTTAGGACAAGTGTCGCAGTGACAACAATGATTGCAGATAAAAAGTGAAGCCATTTTTGCGTATCGGGATCATTCAAAGTATTCATAGTTATATCTATTTATCCTATAGAAAATGTCTAAACGCATAATCTGGTTATCGGGTTGGGCCTCTTCAGGTAAGGACACAGCTGCCGAAGCAATTGTTGGCCTAGGAGGTGTTCGCTTTGCATTTGCGGACTCCTTGAAAGATTTAGTTGCTGAAAAATATGAATTTCCTCGTCATTGGTGCGACACGGTGGACGGGAAAGCTACTATTCTTGCAGAAAATGGTAAATCTGTTAGAGACCTATTAATTTATGAATCAAGAGAAGCAAAGAAGGAAAATATAAATGTTTTTGCTCGAACTGTGCTAGAAAAGATAGTAGTTGCAATAGATTATTCAAAGCTTATTGTTATCTCCGATTGGCGCTTTCCGCATGAATATGATTTTATTACAAAGAATATGTCGGATACTGAACATATTACAATTCGGATTGTAAGGAATGGTGTTGTGCCTCTAGCAGATTCATCAGAACATGAATTGGATACCTGGATTCCAACACACAAGGTTGTAAATCATGATATTAGAAAGTTTCAAGCAGAGATTCAGAAAATTGTTATGCAAAAGTAAGTATGTCATTAACAAAAGATTTTTGTCATTGTGTCAAGAAGGTGCGGAAGACTATTAAGCTGCGTAGAGGTCAGCCTGTAAGCCGTGCTTCCAAAGAGTCCGCGGCGATTGCAGTCTGTGTGCGGTCTGTATTGCAAACAAAGGGTTTAACATTGAAGAAAGTTCGTTGCTTACCAAAGAAAAAGATGCGGTTGTTCACGCAGAAGTTACGTAAATAGATTATTTTCTTAAGACCCGTGCTTATTTTAAATTTATAATTTTAAAAACACAAAAAACAAATTCACCTTTAAAAAAATTACCAGGCCGGGTAGCTTCAGTCGTTGTAAATTTCAGATGATTCAGATAGGTTTCGTCAAACGGGAGGGTGAATACCTGCCAG
>Ga0118677_10001856_pt1 | contig 38619 bp, 36 predicted proteins | sample AliMusrvi5mmetaG_FD_86154 | JGI IMG/M metagenome (GOLD analysis project Ga0118677, IMG submission 86154) | reverse complement strand
AGATCGAGCAGGTCCTCGGGCTGCCTGCGGATGAGGTGCTGTCCATCTCGGCCAAGACCGGCGAGGGTGTGCCCGAGCTCTTGCGGGCAGTGATCGAACGCGTCCCGGCACCGACGGGGGATCCGACCGCTCCGTTGCAAGGCCTGATCTTCGACTCGAGCTTCGATCAGTACCGCGGCGTGGTCTCGAGCATCCGCATCGTGGCGGGAACCCTTCGGTCGTCTGATCGCCTTCGATTCATGCAGGCCAATGCTGTTCACGATGTCGAGGAGCTCGGCGTCCGGACGCCGGTCCCGGTGCCCGTCGATGAGCTCGGTCCGGGCGAGGTCGGCTATCTGATCGCTGGCATCAAGGACGTCGGCGAAGCGCGCTCTGGTGAGACGGTCACGACCGCGACCCGTGGCGCCGAAGAGCCGCTCGAGGGCTACCAAGATCCGCTCCCGATGGTCTTTTGCGGGCTCTACCCGATCGATGGTGACGATTTGCCAGACGTTCGCGACGCGCTCGAGAAGCTCAAGCTCAACGACTCGAGCTTCACCTTCGAGCCTGAGTCGTCCCACGCTCTCGGCTTCGGCTTCCGCTGCGGCTTTCTCGGCCTGCTGCACATGGAGATCATCACGCAGCGACTCGATCGGGAGTTCAATCTCGCAATCATCGCGACCGCCCCTTCGGTCGTCTATCGAGCCTTCCTCACCGATGGGACCGAGCAGGTGATCGACAACCCCACCGAGCTGCCTGAACAGAGCCGGATCGACCACATTGACGAGCCGATGCTCAAGATCACCATCCTCTCGCCGGCGGAGCACACTGGTCCGATCATGGAGCTGTGTCAATCCCGGCGGGCCGAGATGAACCACATGGAGTACCTGAGCCCTGAGCGGGTCGAGCTGGTCTACGACATCCCGATGGCAGAGGTGGTGCTCGATTTCTTCGACCAGCTCAAGAGCCGCACAAAGGGTTACGCAAGCTTGGACTACGAGCGGACCGGGTACCAGACCTCGAACCTGGTCAAGGTCGACATCTTGATCAATCACCAGCCTGTCGATGCCTTCTCGACTATCGTCCACCAGTCGAGCGCCGAGACCTACGGGCGTCGCATGGCAGAGCGACTCAAGGAGCTCATCCCTCGCCAGATGTTCGATGTCCCGATCCAGGCCGCTGTGGGCGGTCGAGTGATCAGCCGAGAGACCGTGAAGGCGAAGCGCAAGGACGTGCTCGCGAAGTGCTACGGCGGCGACATCACCCGAAAGCGCAAGCTGCTCGAGAAGCAGAAGGAGGGCAAGAAGCGCATGAAGAACATCGGGCGCGTCGAGGTCCCTCAGGAGGCGTTCATCTCGGCCCTCCGCCTCGAAGACTGACGTGATGGTCCGAGTGCCATCGTCAGTTTCGTGGCGGTGCCATCTGCGAGAGGCTCGGTTCGGCGATCGAAGACAGCATGGCTGACCGGGGTGCTGACCCGGCTTCTTCTGGCACTCGGTACACTTGAGTGCCAGAGGGACTCATGACGACTGAGACATCAAGGAATCGCAACGTCAGGGACGGCGAGGAACTCGACTCGCGCAAGGCCGCCATCTTGCAGGCAATCGTCACCGAGTACATCGGGACCGCCCAGCCCGTGGGCTCGTCGCACGTCGCACAGCACAGCGGGGTGTCGGTCTCGCCGGCCACGATACGTTCCGAGATGGTCGCCCTCGAGCGCGACGGGTACCTGGCGCAGCCACACACCTCGGCCGGGCGTGTGCCGACTGACAAGGGCTACCGCTTCTTCGTCGATCATCTCGCCCAGCCCGGCACGCTCGGGCCCTCGCAGCGCCAGAAGGTGGCCAGCTTCTTCACCCAGGCGCAGGGCGGCATCGAGGACATGCTTGAACGCACCAGTTCGCTGCTCTCAGATCTGACCTCCTATGCAGCAGTGGTGGTCGGCCCGAGCCATGACCAATCAACGATTCGCTCGGTCAAGCTGGTGAGCCTCTCTGCGACGAGAGCGGTCGCCCTCGTCGTGCTGTCGGACGGGGCGGTCGAGAACCGGACCGTCGAGGTCGGCGAGATCGACGATGACGACCTGGCCCATGCCGCACGGGCTCTCGACCAGGCTTGGACAGGATTGCCGCTCGGCTCGGTCGGCCAAGCCCCGCAGACCGGAAGCACTGCTGTTGATGAGGTGTGCGCGCGGGTCGTGGCGGCAGTCTCAGAAGGATTTCGCGCCGTCGAGCACGAGCCGGTGTTCGTCGGTGGACCGTCGCGCTTGGCAGGATCGTTCGATGCGATCGAGACGGTGCGTGGGGTCCTCTCGATCCTTGAGCAGCAGCTCGTGGTGGTCTCGCTGCTCAGGGACGTCCTCGAATCAGGTCTCTCGGTGGCGATCGGTTCAGAGCACGGCTTCGAGCCCCTGGCCTCGTGTGCCGTGGTCGTCGCGCCGGTCAATGTCGAAGGCCAGCAGGCTGGCGCTGTCGGACTGCTCGGGCCGACGCGCATGAACTACCCGGCGGCCATGGCCGCGGCCGAGGTCGTGGGACGCCAGCTCTCCGAACGTCTTGGTGAGGAGCTGGGGGACCAGGTGCACAGCGACCGGGAGGACTCTCGTGGCTAGGGAGCTCTACGACCTCCTCGAGGTCGACCCGAACGCATCGGCGGATGACATCAAGAAGAGCTACCGGCGCTTGGCGCGCGCCCTCCACCCTGACGCTAACCCCGGCGACGCGGCTGCTGAAGCCCGCTTCAAAGAGGTCTCCGCGGCCTACGAGGTGCTCTCCGACCCCCAGCGAAGGGCCCAGTATGACCAGTTCGGTGACGCCGGGCCTCAGGCGGGGAACCCCTTTGGCGGTGGCGGTGGCTTCCAGGACATCTTCGACGCCTTCTTCAGCCAGATGGGTGGCGATCCAGGTCGTCGCAGCGGCCCCCAAGCTGGCGCCGACATCGAGACCACCGTCGTGATCGACCTCGGTGAGGCTGCGTTCGGAGCCGCCAAGGACCTGAGCGTCCGATTGCCGGTCGGCTGCGCAGAGTGCGACGCCACAGGAGCGGCCCCTGGGACGAGCGCTGAGATGTGTCCCGAGTGTCAGGGCACCGGAGAGGTGCGTCGGGTCCGCCAGTCGCTGCTCGGCCAGATGATCACTGCATCGCCCTGTGGGCGCTGCGGCGGGATGGGAGCGGTGATCGCCTCGCCGTGTTCGACCTGCCATGGTGACGGTCGAGTCACCGAGGAGCGGACCTTGACGGTGGACGTTCCCGAAGGGGTCGAGGATGGGACGACGCTTCGGCTCGCTGGCCGAGGAGCGGCTGGTCCTCGGGGCGGACCTGCAGGCTCGCTCTACGTGCACCTCCGGGTGAGCCCAGATCCTCGCTTCGAGCGCAACGGCGATGACCTTCACACCATGGTCCACGTCTCCGCTGCACAGGCGGCCATCGGCACCGAGCTCGAGGTCGAGACCTTGGAGGCACCCCTGACGGTGGCGATCGAGCCCGGCACCCAGTCGGGCACCGTGCTGCGACAGCGGAACCAGGGCGTCCCGCACCTGCGGTCCCGGGGACGAGGCGACCTGTTCGTCCACGTCCAGGTCGACACCCCGACGGAGCTCTCCGACCGGGAGGTCGAGCTGCTCACCGAGCTCGCCGAGCTGCGCGGTGAGCACCTCGCACCCCCAGAGCGGCACCGAGGCATCGTCTCGAAGATCAGGACGGCGTTCTCCTGAGCACGATCAACGAGCGAGCCGCGGCCAAGGCGATGGCCTTCGTCGATGACCTGTTGACACCGGTGCTCGATCATGCCGACGAGCGCCACCTGCTCGGGGTGCGTCGCCTGCGGAACGGCGAGCAGATCATCGCTGCAGATGGCGCAGGCGCCTGGCGCCACTGTGTGATCGATCGTGAGGGATTGGTGGCCGTCTCCGACATCATCATCGAGCCGCCGTCAACACCATCGATCACCGTGGCGTTCGCACCGGTCAAGGGCGATCGCAGCGAGTGGGCAGTCGCCAAGCTCACCGAGCTCGGGATCGAACGGATCGTCGCCCTTGAGACCTCGCGTGCTGCGGTGCGCTGGGATGACGCTGCCGCGGCCAAGGCGCTCGCTCGCTGGGAGCGGGTTGCCCGCGAGGCGGCCGCCCAGGCGCGCCGACCAAGGCTGCCTGAGATCTCGCGCTGCCAGACCCTCGACGAGCTGGATGGTGACCCAACTGTCGCCATGGCGGTCCCAGGAGGCGCGCCACTTTCGCCACTGCACACCGTGGTCTGCATCGGCCCAGAAGGTGGGTGGAGCGACGAGGAGCGAGCGCTCGATCTGAGTGCGGTCGGACTTGGCGATCAGGTGCTCAGGACCGAGACGGCCGCAGTTTCGGCCGGTGTCATCCTGACTGCCCTCCGCGGGGGTACGGTCGCACCAGTGGAGCACGAGCGAGGAGCACAGCGGTGAGCGAGCAGGACTGCCTCTTCTGCGGCATCGTGGCAGGGAGCATCCCGGCTGAGATCGTCTACGAAGATGCCACGGTGATCGGATTCCGTGACATCGCCCCGCAAGCGCCGACCCATGTCCTCGTGATCCCGCGACACCACATCACCAATGCCGCCCAGATCGAGACAGGTGACGGTCACGTCCTCGAGGCGATGGTGCTCGCCGCCCAATCTGTGGCCGATGCGGAGGGGATCGCTGCACCGGATCGAGGGTTCAGGCTGGTGATGAACGTCGGACCTGATGCACTCAACTCTGTGCCGCACCTGCACCTCCACGTCCTCGGGGGCCGAGCCATGACGTGGCCACCAGGGTGACCACCCCACTGCCTGAGGTCGGGGTGAGCCCGCCCACTCGAGCCACGACGATGGTGCCGAACACCCACCTGATGGGAGCGCTCTTGGGCGAGCGCGATGAGCTGCTCCGCCTGATCGAAGGTGCCTTCCCGGACGATCGGATCGTGGTGCAGGGCAATGAGATCTCTGTTGCTGGGAGCGAGGCGCAGCGGATCGTGCGGCTCTTCGACGAGCTCGTCCTCCTGCTCGAGGCAGGTCAGGCACTCGACGAGGCCACCATCATGCGGACGGTGGACATGGCACGCGAGGACCTGCGGCCGAGTGAGGTTCTCGGTTCGACGGTGGTGCGCGCTCCCAAGGGCAAGGCTGTCCGGCCCCGGACGGCCGGGCAGAAGCGCTACTGCGACTCGATCGCGGAGAACACCATCACCTTCGGGATCGGACCTGCAGGGACCGGCAAGAGTTACCTGGCCGTCGCGCTGGCCGTCAAGGCACTGCAGGCCAAGCAGGTGACCAGGATCGTCCTCACGAGGCCAGCGGTCGAGGCCGGCGAGCGCTTGGGCTTTCTGCCGGGCGACCTGATGGCAAAGGTCGATCCCTACCTTCGTCCCCTCTACGATGCGCTCTTCGACATGCTCGAGCCAGAGGGCGCGCAGCGTCTGATGGAGAAGGGGACGATCGAGGTCGCTCCCTTGGCCTTTATGCGGGGCCGAACGCTCAACTCCTCATTCATCATCTTGGATGAGGCGCAGAACACGTCACCTGAGCAGATGAAGATGTTCCTCACCCGCATCGGTTTCGGCTCGAAGTGCGTGGTCACCGGCGACGCCACACAGATCGACGTGGCTGGTGGCCGGTCTGGCTTGGTCGGCATCGAGAAGATCCTCGCCGGCGTGGACGACATCGCCTTCGTGCATCTCACCAAGCGCGACGTGGTGCGGCACAAGATCGTGGCCGACATCGTCGACGCTTACGACCGTGCTGAGCACCGACCGGGCCTCGATGGCACCTGACGTCCTGGGGGCCGACGAGCAGCAGGACCTCGAGATCGATCTGGCGCGTTTCGTGGCGCTGGCGGCGAGCGCGCTGAGCGATGAGGGGGTCTCTGACGCCGCAGAGGTGTCCCTGCTCTTCGTCGATGAGCCCACCATCGCCTCGCTCAACGAGCAGTTCCTCGGCAAGAAGGGCCCGACCGACGTGCTGAGCTTCCCGATCGACGACGAGGGAGCGGTCTCTGGTCGGACGCCGGACTCTGACATCGGCGGCCCACCGTCGAAGGAGCCGCTCGACGCGCCCAGCGAGATCCTGCTGGGCGACATCGTGATCTGCCCGGCAGTGGCTTCTCGCAACGCAGTCGAGCACGAGGTCACTTTCGAAGCAGAGCTCGAGCTCCTCGTCGTCCATGGGGTGCTCCACCTGCTCGGGTGGGACCACATCATCGACCTCGAGGCAGAGCGTATGGAGGATCGGGAGCGCCAGATCCTCCGTCGCCACTCGAGAGAATCCCGATGATCCTGGCCATGTCCGCAGGGGGAGACGTCGCCCTGGTCGTCGTGGTGGCGGTGCTGCTGGTGGCGTCAGGCGCCCTGGCGATGGCCGAGACCAGCCTCGTGCGGACCACCTCGGTCAAGGCAGCCTCGCTCAAATCGGAGGGTCGACGGGGAGCCGATGCCTTGGTGGACCTGGTCAAGGAGCCGGAGCGATTCCTCAACCCGGTGCTGCTGCTGGTGCTCGTGTGCCAGCTGGTCTCCGCCACCTTGATCGGCATCCTGGCTGATCAGTGGCTCGGCGGGTGGGGTGTGCTCGCGGCAACCGTGTTCGAGGTCGTGGTGATCTTCGTCTTCTTCGAGGCGGTGCCCAAGAACTGGGCCGTCCACCATCCCGAGCGAGCGGCGCTGGCATCGGCGCCGGTGGTCGGTTGGCTCATTCGCTTCCCACCCGTGCGAGCGCTCGCTGCGGTGCTCATCGGTTTGGCTGATCTCGTCCTCGGCCGTCGAGGCGATGCCAAGCGCACCGCTCTCGTCACAGAGGCTGAGCTCCTGGCGATGGCCGATGTCGCCACTCAAGAGCGCGTGATCGACTCCGAGGAGCGGGCGTTCATCCACTCGGTGATCGAGTTCGGTGACACCGTCGTCCGTGAGGTGATGGTGCCTCGACCTGACATGGTGGCGCTCGAGACGTCAGCGTCGGTCTCCGATGCGCTCGTCGAGGCGCTGGAGGCTGGCTTCTCAAGGCTGCCTGTCTATCTCGACGCGATCGATGACGTGATCGGCATTGCCTATGCAAAGGACCTGATCCGCCTCGAGCGAGAGGGCCGAGGCGACGAGCCAGTGGCCAGCCACGTCCGTCCTGCCCTCTTCGTGCCTGAGACCAAGCCGGTCGCCGCCCTGCTCTCTGATCTCAGGGAGCAGCGCGTCCACCAGGTGATCGTGGTCGACGAGTACGGCGGCACGGCGGGGCTCGCCACGCTCGAGGACGTCCTCGAGGAGCTCGTGGGCGAGATCGTGGACGAATTCGACACCGAGGAGTCATCCACCTTGGCGATCGACGCCAACACCTTCGAGGTGCCAGGTCGCCTCCCGATCGATGAGGTCGACGACCTGCTCGACGCTGAGCTGCCGAAGGGGTCGTGGGACACAATCGGGGGCTTGGTGTCCGATGCGATCGGTCGCGTCCCCGACCCCGGCGATACTGCGGTGGTCGACGGCTACCGCCTGACCGTGCTTGCCCGCGAAGGTCGACGAGTCGAGCGGGTGCTGATCGAGCGCCTCAGCGGTGACGACGCCGACCGAAGGCACGCCCAACGTGAGGAGACAGACTGATGCGCTCAGGTTTCGTGGCGGTGGTCGGTCGTCCCAATGTCGGCAAGTCCACGCTGATCAACAAGATGGTGGGCGAGAAGGTGTCGATCACCTCGCCTCGGCCCAACACCACCCGGCACCAGGTCCGAGGCGTCCTCACCCGACCGGAGACACAGATCGTCTTCGTCGACACCCCGGGCCTTCATCGACCCAAGACCCGACTCGGGGAGCGGCTCAACGACTCGGCCATGGCGGCATTCGACGATGTCGACGTGCTCGTCGCCATGGTCGAGGCATCCGCCGACATCGGGCCCGGCGATCGCCTGGTGCTGCGGCGATGCGCAGAGGCGTGCGCCGGACGTGGGCCGACGATGATGGTGGCGGTCAACAAGGTCGACCGCGCCGGTGCTGCTCGCACTGCCGAGCAGCTGCTCAAGGTGCTTGCCGTCGCTGAGGAGGTGGCAGCCGAGGCGAGCCCGGCTGCGCTCGAGGCGGCCAAGGCCGCTGAGTTCTTTCCGATCTCGGCGAAGACCGGCCGAGGGGTCGAGGCGCTCGTCGACGGGATCACCGCGCACCTCAACGAGGGTCCCGCCTACTACCCCGATGAGATGATCAGCGACCAGAGCGCTGCCGCGCACGTGGCCGAGCTCGTCCGCGAGCAGTTGCTCTACCGGACCCGTGAAGAGCTCCCGCATGCGATCCACACCAGGGTCTCGAGCTGGGAGGACAACCGCATCACCGTCGAGATCCTCGTCGAGCGGGACTCTCAAAAGGGCATCGTCATCGGCAAGGGTGGCGAGGTCTTGAAGGAGGTCGGCATTGCGGCCCGAGAGCAGCTCCCACCTGGGACGCACCTCGAGCTAGTGGTCAAGGTCGAGAAGCACTGGCAGAGCCGTCCGGAGATCCTCGATCGCTTCGGGTATTGATGGACGAGCTTGTCCTCCGACCGATCGCCACGATTCGCGGTGGGCGCCAGGAGGTGGCCGACGATCGGTGGGGTGGGGAGGTGGCCGACATCGTTCTGGCTGAGTGGCTCCCTGACGCCGTCCTCGATGGGCTTGACTCCTTCAGTCACCTCGAGGTGGTCTTCCTCTTCAACCGGGTGGATCCTGCCAAGACGATGCAAGCTCGACGGCACCCTCGTGGCAACACTGCGCTCCCGCTCGTCGGTGCGCTCGCACAGCGGCACAAGGATCGACCGGGCCGGATCGGTCTTTCTCGCTGCAGGATTCTCGAGGTATCGACACGGGTCGTCACGGTGCAGGGTCTCGACGCCGTCGATGGCACGCCGGTCCTCGACATCAAACCGTGGTTCGCTGCGTTCGGTCCTCAAGGTGACGTTGAGGAGCCTGCCTGGGTCGCGGAGGTCGTTCGCTCCTACTGGTGATGATGCTCAGGCGGTCTCTTCGCGCGCAGCGTGGTCTCGAATCGCGGCAAGGAACGCAATCGCCTCGTCGTGGCTCACGCTTCGTTTCATGGGCGGCAGGGCCTCGAGCAGCACACTTCGGTAGTTGGCGGTGGCAAGGCGAGGGTCGAGCACTGCCACGATCCCCTCATCGGTCTTCGAGCGGATGAGCCGACCGACCCCCTGCGCGAGCAGCGTGGCAGCTCTCGGCAGGTCGACGAGGCGGAACGCCTGCGAGCCGGCCCGAGCGCGACGCGCTTCGAGCACCGGATCGTCAGGGCGACCGAAGGGAAGGCGATCGATGGTGACGAGCGAGAGGCTCCGTCCTGGGACGTCGAGCCCCTGCCACATGCCCATGGTGGCGAACAGACAGGCGTCCTCTTCCTCCCGGAACCGCTCGATCAGGGCCTGGTTCGAGGCCATCCCCTGTACGAGAATCGGGTGGTGGACTCGATCGGCGACACGATCGGCGATCTCGTTGAGCGCCCGGCGCGAGGTGAACAGCGCCAACGTCCGCCCGCCCGCCGCGTCAATGAGCGATGCGATCTCGTCGGCGATCTGGACCTCGGCGTCGTCGCTACGACGATCTGCGAGGTGGGTCGGGACGTAGAGGATGCTCTGGCGCTGGAAGTCGAACGGGCTGCCGACGTCGAGCTGCGTGACCTCGTCATCGCCGAGGCGGAGTCGCTGGGCGAGTCCTGGCGGGATGGTCGCTGAGGTCATCACCACGGTGCAACGATCGAAGAGGCCGTCGAGCAGCGCCGGGCCGACATCGATCGGAGAGAGGGTCAAGATCCGGTTCGACCTCGTGCCGCCACACCACAGGACCTCACCGCTCGAGGGCGTGCTGATGCGACTGACCTCTTCGAGCAGCCTCGTCGCGCTCGACAGCGCTCGAACGCCACGTGCGTCGGCCCCCTCGCCGGCACCAGCACGCAGCGAACCCATGAGCGCTCGGAGCGCCGCGTCGCAGCGACCGAGCTGGGCGGCGACGTCTGCCTCGACGTCGAGGTCGACCATGGACTGGTCGCCGAGGTCGCCCAATACCTCGGCGAGCCCGTCCGCGCACCCGGCGAGCTCTTGAGCGTCGTCGCTCGTCGCCGGATCTCCGAGGGAGCGAGCGAGCGTGGCCAAGGAACGAAGTCGTCCGGCGGAGACTTCGACGCCGAGCGTCTGGGTCATGACCTCCTCGAGCTCGTGGGCCTCGTCGATGATCAGTGCGTCGTGTTCCGGGAGCACCATCCCCTCGGAGGCAAGGTGCGAGCCAAGAAGGTGGAGGTTGACGATCACGAGGTCCGCCTCCTGGGCGGCGAGCCGCGCCATCTCAGCGAAGCACCGACCTCCTTGCGGGCAGTTGAACGCCCCCGGACACTCTCGAGGTCCGACCGACATCATCGACCACGCACGTTCAGAGACATCCTCGTCGAGCTGCGCTCGATCGCCCGTGGCGCTGGTGCGCTCGAAGGCGAGGAGCCGCTCGACCTGCGGGATGAGGCGGTCCGCGCTTCGTCCAGATGACTCTTCTTCGCCGGCATCCTCGAGCGTCGCCTGGAAGCCCCGCTCGGCGAGCTCAGCTGCCCGTTGGCGGCACAAGTAGTTGGACCTGCCCTTGAGTACCGCCACGTTCACGTCGCCCAGTGCGTCGGCGACCTGCGGGGCGTCGCGGCGAGCGAGCTGCTCCTGGAGGGCCTTGGTGGCGGTGGCGATGATGACTGGGCGACCCAGCTGTGCAGCCGGGACCAGGTAGGCCAGGGACTTGCCGGTTCCGGTGCCCGCTTGAACGATGAGGTGGCGGTGCTCGACCAGGGCCTCTTCGACCGCCTCTGCCATCTCGACCTGTCCTGGGCGGGCCTCGCCGCCGTCGGGCAACGTGGCGGTGACGGTGGCGAGGGCGACGGCAACAGGGGAGAGCGGCTGGTCGCTGGCGTGGTCGTCGCTCATCGGATCGACCGTAGTGGGCCGAGGTCGACGTGGACGCCACGACTGTTCCAAGGGGGTAGGTTCCTCACGTGGCACGCAACCGTCGAGGTGACAAGGACCGAGGTCTGTTCCTCGATCCGCTCATCCCCGATGAGATCGACCGCTCGAGGATCCCGACCCATGTGGCATGCGTGATGGACGGGAACGGGCGGTGGGCATCGAGGCGAGGGCTCCCAAGGACCGACGGGCACGCTGCGGGCGAGGAGGCGCTCGTCGATGCAGTCGACGGTGCGCTCGAGCTCGGGATCGAGTGGATCACGATGTATGCCTTCTCGACGGAGAACTGGCGCCGTCCTGCTGATGAGGTCCGCTATCTCATGGGATTCAACGAGTCGCTCCTGATGCGGCGCCGAGATGAGCTCAACGACAAGGGAGTGCGGATCAGGTTCGCTGGACGGCGCGACTGGCGGGTTCCGCGTCGGGTGCTCAAGCGGATGGATGAGGCGGCTGAGCTCACCAAGGACAATCGGACCTGCACCCTCACGATGGCGTTCAATTATGGCGGCAGAGCCGAGATCATCGACGCCGTCAAGGCAATGGTCGCCGAGGGCATCAAGCCCGACAAGATCGACGAGCGAGCGCTGCGCAAGCACCTCTATTGGCCCGAGATGCCGGATCCCGACCTCGTGGTCCGCACGTCGGGCGAGCATCGCGTCAGCAACTACCTGCTGTGGGAGATCGCCTACTCCGAGCTCATCTTCCCTGATGTGCTCTGGCCGGACTTCCGCCGCACCGACCTCTATGAGGCCGTCCTCGAGTTCCAGCGCCGGGAGCGTCGCTATGGGGGCCTCGAGGAGTGAGCTGGGTCAAGCTCGGCAAGATTCTCGGCGTCATCGCCGCCCTCATCGTTGTGTTCATCGTCTCCATCGGCAATTCGCCGCTCAGGGCACCGGTGATCGCGCTCGTGGCACTTGGCATCCTCGTGGCCGGCGGGAACTGGCTCAATGACTGGCTGGGGATCCGTCGGCGCTCACCACAGTTCGAAGACGCCCCGCCCACCTCGACCGTCGTCGACGACGCAACCGAGGAGACGGAGGGGGGCGCTTGATGGCGCTGCTGCGCGACGAGGGCATCGTGCTGCGGACCTACAAGCTCGGCGAGGCTGATCGCATCGTCGTCTTCATGACACGAGACAACGGCAAGGTCCGTGCTGTCGCCAAGGGTGTCCGCAAGACCGCCTCGAAGTTCGGGAGTCGCCTCGAGCCCCTCTCTCAGGTCTCACTGCTGCTGTGGCGGGGGCGCAGCGAGCTCGACATCATCAACCAGGTCGAGGTCATCGCTCGCCACCAGAACATCCGGGGGGATCTCGATCGGATCAATGCCGGGCTGTCGATGCTCGAGGTCGTCGATCAGATCACACAGGAGGCCCACGTCGACACCCGCACGCTCGACACCCTTGCCAGGGCGCTTGGCGTGCTCGATGACCTCACCCGTGATCCGGCGATGGTCGCGCCATCATTCTTCCTGCGGATCCTCGAGATCGAAGGAGCCGGGCCGATCGTCGATGCCTGCGCCTCGTGCGGCGACGACCAGGTCGAACTGGTGGCGTTCGACCTGATGGAGGGTGGCGCACTCTGCGCGTCGTGCCGGCGTGGCCGTCCACTCTCGCAAGAGGCACTCGCGCTCCTGCGACGGATCATCGGTGGGGAACTCGGCGGCGTCCTCGCCGGTCCCCCGCCACCAGGATCGAACGAGGTCACCTCGCTGGCGACCGAAGCAATGGAGGCGCACCTCGACCGACGCCTCAAGGCCGCACGAACGCGCTCTGGTCTCTAGGCTCGCCGGACATGGCGCCGAGCATCATGTGGTTCCGGCGGGACCTGCGTCTCGCCGATCATCCAGCTCTGCACGACGCTGTCAGAGCGGGCGGTCGAGACGGGGTGATTCCAGTCTTCATCCTCGACGATGCGCTGCTTGCTCCGTCTGGGCCCACGAGAGCACGGTTCCTCGCGGCGTGCCTGGCTGAGCTCGAGCGATCCATGGACGCCGCCCTGGTCCTTCGATCAGGCGACCCGGCACGTGAGCTCGCCACGCTCGCTGCCGAGGTTGGTGCGAGCACGGTGGTCATCAGCGATGACTTCGCACCACAGGGGCGTAGGAGAGATCAGGTGGTTGCGGAGCACCTCGCTGAGGCCGGCGTCGAGCTGGTCCGTCGATCATCGCCGTACGCAGTCGATCCAGGGACTGTGCGTGGGGACAAAGGAAATGCAATCAAGGTGTTCAGCGCGTTCTGGCGGCGCTGGGAGGCCATCGGGCCTCACGTCGTCCTTCCAGTGCCTGCGGTCCGATGGCGTGCTGCGCCGTCGACCGCCACCCTCGACGATCTGGTGGCCCGGGCTGGGCGCCTGCGACCAGCGCTCTTCGGGGACCTGCCCGACGAGATGGAAGGCGCGCTGCCGGCTGCAGGGGAGCGCGCAGCCCTGCTGGCGCTCGAGCACTTTGTGGAGGGCCCAATCGAGGGCTACGCGAACGATCGTGACGTCTTCGCACTTCCTGCTACCTCTCGGCTCAGCCCACACCTTCGCTTCGGGACGCTCCACCCGCGCACCGCGCTTCGTGCAGCTGGAGGTGGGGGCAAGGGCGCCGCGAAGTTCAGCTCGGAGCTGTGCTGGCGGGAGTTCTACGCCGACGTGCTGTTCCACAATCCGCAGTCGGTCCGGGAGCCCTTGCAAGCTCAGTTCCGACACCTCCCGTGGGACGAGGGACCGGCGGCCGAGGCGGCATTTCGGACCTGGGCTCTCGGCCGCACCGGGATCCCCCTCGTCGATGCGGCGATGCGCCAGCTCTTGATCGATGGCTGGATGCACAACCGAGCTCGGATGCTGGCGGCGAGCTTCCTCGTCAAGCACCTCCACCTCGACTGGCGGTGGGGGGCCCGGTGGTTCATGTGGCGGCTCGTCGACGGTGATCTCGCCTCGAACACCCACGGCTGGCAGTGGACCGCTGGCTGTGGCACCGATGCGGCACCCTTCTACCGCATCTTCTCCCCGATCGCGCAGGCTGAGCGCTTCGATCCCAACGCCGACTACATCCACACCTACGTCCCAGAGCTGTCCGGCATCTCCGCACCAGCGGTGCTGCAGCCCGGCGGCGGCGTGGATCTGCTCTCGCAGGCCTCCTATCCAGTGCCGATGGTCGACCTGAAGGCCGAGCGAGCGGAGGCCCTGCGACGTCTCGACGTGGCCAAGGCGGCGAACCAGGCTGCTCCGTGAGCGCCGTCGACCTCGGGATCTACGTCCACATCCCTTTCTGCGCCGAGCGGTGTGACTACTGCGCCTTCGTCACCACAACCGGCAACGACCACCTCCATCAGCGCTACGTCGACGCAGTGGTGGCAGAGATCGCTGCCACGCCGCAGCCGAGGCCGGCGACCAGCGTGTTCTTCGGCGGCGGGACCCCCTCGCGGCTCCATGCGGACCAGGTCGCGCAGGTCCTCAGGGCGCTCGATCTGGCGCCAGGGAGCGAGATCACCCTGGAGATGAACCCTGAGGATGTGACCGGTGAGAAGCTGACCCAGCTCGTCGCGATCGGCGTCACCAGAGTCAGTGTCGGTATCCAGTCGACATCATCCCCGGTGCTCATCGATCTCGGCCGAACCCACCGCGGCGACTCGGTGCAAGAGATCGCAGGGATCGTCGACGAGGCTGGGTTGGCGAGCTGGTCGATGGATCTCATCATCGGCTCCTCGGCTGAGCGAGACGTCGATCTTCTCCAGAGCATCGCCGACGTCCTCGACCAGCCCCACCCGCCGCCTCATCTGAGCAGCTACCTGCTCAGCGCTGAGCGTGGCACGCCGCTCGGGCGAGCACCCGAGCGGCACCCCGACGACGACGTCCTCGCCGAACGCTACGAGTTGCTCGACCGCGAACTGCTTCGACGTGGCTATCGCTGGTATGAGATCTCGAACTTCTCGTTGCCTGGCCACGAGTGCCGCCACAACCAGCTCTACTGGCGCCAGGGTGAGTACCTCGGCTTCGGCGTGGCGGCGCACGGACACCTTGCGGGCCGTCGACGATGGAACGTTGCCAACCTCATGAGCTACCTCCAACGGGTAGAAGAGGGCGACGACCCAATCGGCGGTGCGGAAGTCCTCGATGGGGAGCAGGCCGCCTTCGAGCGTCTGGCGCTCGAGCTGCGGATGAGCAGCGGCGTCCCGAGGTGGTCCCTCGACGATGACGCAGTGACCGAGGGCCTTGTGGTCGAGGTGGAGGATCGCTGGGTCCTCACCACGAAAGGGCGTCTCCTGGCCGACGAGGTGGCACGTCGGCTCAGGCTGACGGAAGGAACGACACCCCTCGGCAGGTAGGTTTGCTGTCCATGAGCGACCAGGCCCCCAACGAATCTCTGTTCGACGACGTCGTCAACCTGGCCAAGCGCCGGGGCTTCGTCTTCCCGTCTGCCGAGATCTACGGTGGCTTCCGCTCGACCTACGACTACGGTCCGCTCGGCGTCCTCATGCTGCGCAACGTCAAGAACGCCTGGTGGCGATCCATGGTCCAGCTGCGTGACGACGTCGTCGGCCTCGATGCGGCCATCCTCTCGCCGCCGGCGATCTGGGCCGCGTCAGGCCACCTCGAGACCTTCACCGACCCGATGGTCGACTGTCGCAACTGCAAGGAGCGCCTTCGTGCCGACCAGATCGGTGACACGTGTCCCAACTGCGGCAGCAGCGACCTGACCGAGGCGCGTGACTTCCAGCTGATGTTCAAGACGCACGCCGGACCGATTGAGAACGAGGGCTCGGTGGCGTACCTGCGTCCTGAGACTGCCCAGGGGATGTTCACGAACTTCATGAACGTCGCCACCACGACTCGAAAGAAGCCGCCGTTCGGCATCGCGCAGGTGGGTAAGTCCTTCCGCAATGAGATCACGCCAGGGAACTTCGTCTTCCGGACCCGTGAGTTTGAGCAGATGGAGATGGAGTACTTCGTCCCGCCGGCTGAGGCGCCCAAGTGGTTCGACTACTGGGTCGAGCAGCGCTACGGGTGGTACCGCGAGTACGGCATCCCCGAGGAGCTCATCAAACTGCGGCCACACGACGAGGACGAGCTCTCACACTATTCGGCGGGCACTACCGACATCGAGTTCCTCTTCCCATGGGGCTGGGGCGAGCTCGAGGGGGTCGCCAACCGCACCGACTATGACCTGAAGGCACACGCTGCAGCCTCCGGTGAGCGTCTTGAGTTCTTCGACCAGGCAGCCAACGAGCGCTACGTGCCCTATGTCATCGAGCCGGCGGCCGGTGCCACACGGGCGATGATGGCCTTCCTGCTCGCCGCGTATGACACCGACGAGATCGGTGGCGAGAAGCGCGACGTGCTCCGGCTCGACTGGCGGCTCGCCCCGAACCAGGTGGCTGTGCTGCCCTTGTCGAAGAAGGAAGAGCTCGAGCCGACCGCCCGAGAGGTCCTCGGCCTGCTTCAGCCGCACTTTCAGTGTGACTATGACGTCACGCAGTCGATCGGCAAGCGCTATCGGCGTCAGGACGAGGTGGGGACGCCGTGGTGCGTAACGGTCGATTTCGACACCCTCGAGGACCGTGCGGTGACGGTGCGCGACCGAGACACCACCGAACAGGTCCGGGTGCCGATCGAGTCGCTGGTGGCCGAGATCATCAGTCGCACCGCAAAGGCCTGAGGAGCTCCTTCGGGATCAAGCTCAGGCGTTGCGATACGAACGCACCGCAAGCGGCACGAACACGATCAGCAGGCCGATGCTCCACGCAAGTGAGACCCACGGCGCAGACGCGTTGTGGTACACCCCGCCGACCATGAGAGATCTCGCTGCGTCGACTGCCTGGGAGACCGGCTGGTTCTCGGCAAAGCCTCGCAGCCAGCTCGGCATCGTGGCCGGGTTGACGAATGCACTCGAGGCGAAGGTCAGCGGGAAGAGGATCGGGAAGCTCATCAGCTGGGCCGTCTCGGCGTTCGGCGCCTTCAGGCCGATGATGGCGAAGCCCCACATCAACGAGTACGAGAACAGCAGGATGATCAGACATGCCAGCAGGTAGTCGAGCGGGTTGGACTGTGGCCGGAAGCCCACGAGGAGGCCGACGCCGGTCATCAGGATGATGACGAAGACGTTGCGCACCACATCAGCCGAGGTGCGCCCGCCGAGCACGGCTGCTCGGCTCATTGGCAGGGCTCGGAAGCGCTCAAGCAGGCCAGACTGGAGGTCTTCGGCCAGGCCGATCGAGGTCGAGACCGCCCCGAAGCACAAGGTCTGTACGAAGATGCCCGGCATCAGGTAGTTGACGTAACTCCCTCCTGGGACCGGGATGGAGCTGAAGACGTAACGGAACAGCAGCACGAACATGATCGGCTGGAGCGTCGAGAAGAACATCGCCTCGGGCACGCGGACGGTCCGGATCAGGTTCCGCCACGTGACGGTCTTGATGTCAGAGAACGCCCAGCCGATGCTCGTCCCAGCTGATGGCTTGGTGGCGAGATCGGTCACGATGCCTCCTTCGCCTTGCGGCCCTTGCGGGTTGTCCCCTCGACGAGGGCCTCGGTGTCGACTTCAGCCTTGCGACCGGTGAGAGCGAGGAACACATCATCGAGGCTCGGCTCATGGAGAGCGAGGCCCAGCATGTCGATGCCATCGGCATCCATTCGACGAAGTGCCTCGGCAGCGATCTTCGGGCCTTCGTCGACCGTCAGGCCGACCGTGACGCCGTCGATGTGCGGTGTCTTGGTCGAGAGGGTGGCGAGCAGGGCAGCGGTCTGCTGGGCCGCCTCCTCGCTGGCGAGGGTCAGCTCGAGCACTGTGGCGCCGAGCTCGGCCTTGAGCTCGGCCGGGGTGCCCTTGGCGATCACGTGGCCCTTGTCGATCACCACGATCGACTGGGCGAGGCGATCCGCCTCCTCCAGGTACTGGGTGGTCAACAGCACGGTCGTGCCGCCCTTGACGAGTGCCTCGATCACGTCCCACAGGCCGAGCCGGCTCTGCGGGTCGAGGCCAGTGGTGGGCTCGTCGAGGAAGAGGATCGGCGGGCGGGCCACGAGGGCAGCCGCTAGGTCGAGGCGACGGCGCATGCCGCCTGAGTAGGTCTTGACCGGTCGGCCGCCAGCATCGGAGAGGCCGAACTGCTCGAGCAGCTCAACAGCGCGGGGGGCGACGCTGCTGCGCTTCAGGTGGCAGAGCTTGCCCACCATGGTCAGGTTCTCCATGCCGGTGAGCTGCTCGTCAACGGTTGCGTACTGACCCGCAAGGCCGATGAGGCGGCGCACCCGCCCAGCTTCTTTCACCACGTCGTGGCCGAGCACCTGTGCACTCCCGGTGTCGGGCCGCAAGATCGTCGAGAGCACTCGGACGGCCGTTGTCTTGCCGGCACCGTTCGGTCCGAGCAGGCCGATGACCTGCCCTGTCGGCACCTCGAGATCGAAGCCGTCGAGGGCCTTCACCTCACCCTTGCGGAAGGTGACCCGCAGGTCGCTCGCCGTGACGGCGATTTCGGAAGACATGCTGCGAGTTTAGTGGATTCCTTGATCTCGCTCGACGCTTCACCGGACCCCGCCCTCGGTTCGGTAGGATGGCACGTCGGCTCACAGCGATCAGAAGAAGAGAAGAGACCTCCCATGACCTACGTCTACGACTTCAGCCACAAGCACCGCCGTCCCCCGATGGAGTTCAAGGACCTCCTCGGCGGTAAGGGCGCCAACCTGGCTGAGATGACCTCTGTGCTCAAGCTCCCCGTCCCTCCAGGCTTCACGATCTCGACCGACGCGTGTCGTGACTACATGAAGGGTGGCTGGCCACGTGGGCTCGACAAGGAGGTCGACGCTGCTCGTTCTCGGCTCGAGAAGGCCATGGGTAAGAAGGTCGGCGACGCAAAGGACCCGCTCCTCGTCTCGGTCCGCTCTGGAGCGAAGTTCTCGATGCCAGGCATGATGGACACCGTCTTGAACCTGGGTCTCAACGACAAGTCGGTCGAGGGCCTTGCCGCCCAGACTGACGACGAGCGGTTCGCCTACGACTCGTATCGCCGCTTTGTTGCCATGTACGGCCGCATCGTCCTGGAGGTCCCTGGCGAGCCGTTCGACGAGCGCTTCGAGGAGGCGAAGGTCGCTGCTGGCACCACGTCAGACGCTGAGGTCCCGGTCGCCATCTTGAAGAAGCTGGTGGCTGACTACAAGAAGATCGTCGCCGAGCACACCGGCCGCCCCTTCCCGCAGGACCCCACCACGCAGCTGCGTGGTGCGATCGAGGCTGTCTTCCGCTCCTGGAACGGTCCTCGTGCCTTTGCCTACCGCGACCGTGAGCGCATCGCCCACGACCTGGGTACCGCTGTCAACGTCCAGGCGATGGTCTTCGGCAACCGCGACAGCAACTCGGGCACCGGCGTCGGCTTCACCCGCGACCCCTCGACAGGCAAGAACGCTCCCTACGGTGACTTCCTGGTCAACGCCCAGGGCGAGGACGTCGTGGCCGGCATCCGCAACACCGAGCCGCTGAGTGCGCTCAAGCGCAAGTTCCCGAAGGTCCACGCGGAGCTGATGGTCATCTTCGAGCGCCTCGAGCACCACTACCGCGACATGTGCGACACCGAGTTCACCATCGAACAGGGCAAGCTCTGGATGCTCCAGACCCGCGTCGGCAAGCGGACTGGTCGCGCTGCGCTCAAGATGGCTGTCGACATGACCACCGAGCGGTCGATCAAGCTCACCCACGCAGAGGCAGTGAGTCGCATCACCGAGGACCACCTCTCGCAGGTGCTCCACCCGCAGTTCAAAGGTTCAGGCCACGCCATCTTGGCCAAGGGCCTGGGTGCATCGCCGGGCGCTGCAGTCGGCCGTGTCTACTTCACCGCCGACGATGCCGCTGCGGCAGCTGAGCGCGGTGAGCAGGTCATCCTGGTCCGCTCTGAGACCTCGCCCGAGGACGTCCACGGCATGCTGGCCGCTGAGGGCATCTTGACCGCTCGAGGCGGACTCGTCAGCCACGCCGCCGTCGTCGCCCGTGGGTGGGGCAAGCCCGCAGTCGTCGGCGCCGAGGCTGTCCGGATCTCGGGCCGTCACTTCTCGGTCGGTGACGTCACCGTCGGCGAGGGGGACTGGCTCTCGCTGGATGGCACCGCTGGCATCGTGGTGGTCGGTCAGGTCGAGATGGTCTCTGGCAAGCCGCCCAAGGAGTTCAACGTCATCCTCGGTTGGGCTGACGTGATCCGCAAGGGGAACCTGCAGGTCCGTGCAAACGCCGACAACGGTCCTGACTCAAGCAATGCTCGGGCGATGGGTGCCGAGGGGATCGGCCTGTGCCGCACCGAGCACATGTTCCTCGGCGAGGACAGGCTGCCGATCGTGCGCGAGATGATCCTCGCCTCGAACCCTGTCGAGGAGGAGGCTGCACTTGGTCGGCTCCTCGAGGCGCAGCGAGCCGACTTCTACGAGATCCTCACGGCGATGGACGGGCTGCCGGTGACCATCCGCCTGCTCGACCCGCCGCTCCATGAGTTCCTCCCGTCAACCCATGAGCTTGCTGTCAAGGAAGCAACCGTCGGGCTCTCGAAGACTGAGGCTGCGCTCTACGAAGCAGCCCAGCTGTGGGAAGAGGCCAACCCGATGCTCGGGACCCGTGGCGTTCGTCTCGGTGTCGTCAAGCCTGGCCTCTACGCGATGCAGGTCCGTGCGCTCATGGAGGCCGCCACGCAGCGTGTGGCAAAGGGCGGTCACCCGATCGTCGAGATCATGATCCCGCTGACCGTCACCCGGGAGGAGCTGGCACTCGCTCGCTCATGGGCCGAGGGCGCTGTGGCCGAGGTGGCCGCAGAGTCGCCGAAGCCCAAGAGCAAGAAGGGCAAGCTCGACGTGCTGATCGGCACGATGATCGAGACCCCGCGTGCTGCGCTCGTGGCGGACGAGATCGCCGAGGTCGCGGACTTCTTCTCCTTCGGCACCAACGACCTCACGCAGATGACGTTCGGCTTCAGCCGAGACGACGTCGAGGGCCGGATGATGGCGCCGTACTTGGAACTCGGTCTGCTCAAGCGGAACCCGTTCGAGGTGGTCGACGCCGACGGCGTTGGCAAGCTCGTGCGGATGGGCGTGACGCTCGGTCGGACGACCAAGCCAGGACTCAAGACCGGCGTGTGCGGCGAGCACGGTGGTGACCCAGAGTCGATCTCGACCTTCTATGCGGCGGGTCTCGACTACGTGAGCTGCTCACCGTTCCGAGTTCCTGTCGCCCGCCTCGCCGCAGCGCAGGCGGTCCTCGAGCACGGTCCTCGTAACGTCAAGAAGGCGCCCGCGAAGAAGGTGGCCAAGAAGGTCGTCAAGAAGGCACCAGCCAAGAGGGCTGCGAAGTAGCACCAGCGGTCGCCACTGTGGGGCGCAGCTCCTGTCCGACGCGACAGGGGCTGCGCCCCACTGTCGCGCCCATGGGAATGGGGGCTTGTGGAGCTCGCAGTCTCGACCGGATCGGCGCAACCATGAGCGCGGTAGGTTCCTCCCGTGGGGATTCCAGCCGAGGAGATCGCGCAGGTCAGGGCGGCGACCGACATCGTGGCCCTCATCGGCGAGCAGGTAGCGCTGCGCAAGTCAGGTCTTCGTTGGACCGGGCTGTGCCCGTTCCACTCCGAGAAGTCGCCGTCGTTCTCGGTGAACGCTGAGGAGGGCCTCTTCTACTGCTTCGGCTGCAAGAAGTCGGGCGATGCGATCACGTTCGTGCGCGAGTCGACCGGCATGGCGTTCATCGACTCGGTCAGGATGCTGGCCGACCGGGCAGGGATCGAGCTGCACGAAGACGACGCCAGCGGCGATGGCAAGGACCGGACGGCCTATCTCGATGCGGTCGCCAGGGCGGTCGAGTTCTACCATGACCGACTCTTGAACTCGCCGGATGCCGCCGGTGCGAGGAGCTATCTGCGGAGCCGCGGCTACGACGGTGACGTGGTCCGATCGTTTCAGCTTGGGTGGGCGCCCGATGACTGGGACCAGCTCGCCAAGCACCTGCGGGTGCCTGACAAGATCCTTGAGGGAGCCGGCCTTGGCTTCGTCAACAAGCGGGGCCGGCCTCAGGATTTCCTGCGAAATCGGGTGGTCTTCCCTATCTGCGACCCAGGCGGCAGGCCCATCGCCATGGGAGGTCGCATCCTGCCGCCAGCGCCTGGGGCCCCGCCACCCGAACGCCACGAACCGAAGTACAAGAACTCGCCTGAGACCTCGATCTACTCCAAGCGTCGCACGCTCTACGGGCTCAACTGGGCCAAGAAACAGATCGTTGAGCTCTCAGAGATCATCGTGTGCGAGGGCTACACCGACGTGATCGCCTTCTTTCAGGCCGACATGCCCAGGGCTGTGGCGACGTGTGGCACCGCCTTGGCGGAGGAGCACTTCAAGGTCATGCGCAACTTCGCCAAGCGGATCGTCCTGGCCTACGACGGAGATGCCGCCGGCCAGAGTGCGACGGGACGGGTCTATGAGTGGGAGCGCTCGCACGAGGTCGACGTGGCCGTGTGCGCGCTCCCTGAAGGTGCCGATCCTGCCGAGCTGGCTCGTGAGGACCCTGAGGCCCTTCGGGCCGCTGTGGCGGCAGCGAAGCCGTTCCTGCAGTTCCGTGTCGATCGGGCCATCGACCTTGCGGACCTGAGCACCGCAGAGGGGCGGGCGAAGGCGGCTGAGGCAGCGCTCCAAGCGGTGGCGGAGCATCCCGATGCGCTGGTGCGCGACCAGTACGTCATGGGCATCGCTGATCGCTGCCACCTCTCGCCGGACCTCGTTCGAGGTCGACTGAGCGCCCACGTGGCGGGGGAGCGGAGCCAGCCCGAGCGCGGCCGTGGTCGAAGTCGATCAGAGGAGATCCCGCCACCATCAGAGGAGTACCTCTCTGACGACGGCGAGGAAGGGCCAGCGCTGCCACCTGGACCTGTCGATCGGCCCGGCATCGAGGCCCTCACGCTGTGTGTCCACCGACCGGACCTTGTCGGTGACCGGCTTGAGGCCTTCTTGTTCCATGATCCCGACCAGCGGGCTGCCTTCGAGGCGTTGATTGAGTTTCCCAGCCTCCAGGAGGCGATCGACAGCTCGCCGTCCTCGGTCGCTTCGCTCCTGCGCCAGCTCGCCGTCGAGGAGGCGACCGTCGATACGACCATCATCGATGATCCGGTCTCCGCCGTGCTCGCCCAGCTGCTCCGCTCCAACGTTCGCCGGGAGCTCGCAGAGCTCCAGGCGGAGCTACGCCGGGGTGAGATCGACGCGGCGGAGAGCTCCCGTCAGGTATCGCAAGCGCAGCAGAACCTCGCGGCGCTCGATGACCTGGCCAAGAGGACCGAGGCGGAGAGAGCGTTGCTAGGTTGGCTCGAGATGCGGGGGGAGAGGGCGTGACGCTCGAGACGGCCGAGGGAGAGCAGCCCTTCGACGAGCCCGCCCCCGTTCGCCTGCCCGCTCGCGCCGAGCGCGAGCTGGGCCGGCTGATCAGGGCAACCCCCGAGGGTGGGACAGTGTCCGAGGCGACGCTGGTCGAGGTGGTCCGCCACGAGGAGCTCGACGAGTCGCTGATCCAAGCAGTAGTTGCCCGGGTGGAGGCCGCAGGGTTGACCGTGGTCGATGAGTACGACGAGGTGGTCAGCCAGCCGCGCCCGGCGGCGAGGGCGCGGCGAAGCACTGGTCGCATGGCGAGCGGATCGAGCGATGATCCTGTGCAGACCTACTTGGCCGAGATCGGTCACGTGCCACTCCTCGATGGCCCGCTCGAGTTCGAGCTCGCCACGACCTATCTGGCCGGGGAGGCAGCAGCGCAGCGGCTGGCTGCCCATGAGGCGGCCGAACGGGGCGAGGGGCCGGCAGAGGACATCCTCCAAGCACGACAGCTCCGCTCCTTGAAGCAGCGATGCCGACAAGGGGAGGCGGCTAAGTCACAGCTCATCGAGGCGAACCTCCGTCTCGTCGTCTCGATCGCCAAGCGCTACCGCAACAGGGGACTCGCCTTCTCCGACCTCATCCAGGAGGGAAACCTCGGCTTGATGCGGGCAGTCGAGAAGTTCGATCCGCACAAGGGCTTCAAGTTCTCGACCTACGCCACCTGGTGGATCCGCCAGGCCATCACCCGGGCCATCGCTGACCAGGCGCGCACCATCAGGATCCCGGTGCACCTCGTGGAGACCATCAACAGGGTCGTGGCCACCCAGCGGCAGATGACCCAGGAACTTGGCCACGAGGTCGACGCCGAGGAGGTCGCAGCACGTCTCGACATGACCCCTGAGAAGGTGCGTGACCTGCTTCGGCTCAACGTCGACACCATCTCCCTCGAGCAGCCGGTCGGGGATGGCGACGACTTCGTGCTCTCCGACATGATCGTCGACACCGCCGCGTCAGGACCCGATGCCCTTGCGACCGCACACCTCCTCGGCGACGCCATTCACGACGTGCTTGGCCAGCTCGACGACAGGGAGCGGCAGGTGGTCATCATGCGCTTCGGACTCGAGGGCGGCACACCCGCCACGCTCGAGGAGGTGGGCAAGGCCTTCGGCATCACGAGGGAGCGAGTCCGCCAGATCGAGGGGAAGACCATAGCGAAGCTCCGCCGGCCTGACCCTGCGACCCACCTGCGCGGCTTTCTCGACGGCGAGGACTGAACGGCCCCACACAGTCGTGGTGGCTGGGGCTGCTAGGGTCCATTCCGGCTCAACCAGCCTTTCCGGGGTAGCTCAATGGCAGAGCATCTGACTGTTAATCAGAGGGTTCTGGGTTCGAGTCCCAGCCCCGGAGCCACCACCCGCCGAGCCAACGCTCGAAGGGTGCTGCGTCGAGAGAACCCAGAGGAGGTTCGATGACCGAATCCGGGTCACAGCTGTGGTTCCAGCGGACCACCACCGGGATCGGGATCCGACCGGTCAGCTTTCCCGGGAGAGCTCTGACAGCGTTCTGGGCCCTGTTGTGCGTCTTGGCTTTCGTCACGTACTCGACGATGATGCTGACCTTCTTCGTCATCATCTTCTACACCGTGGTGTTCGGTTTCATCGTCATCATGAAGTCCGACTTGAAGGATCAGCTCGGCGGACCCGGCTCATCAACCGGAGATTCAACGAGCGAGCCCGTCGACGACTAGCTGGCTGGTGCGGGCGCCCCGGGCGACCGCCGAGGCAGCAGGACGGTCGCGACAAGTCCCAGCGCTTCGATGACGGCGATGACGCCGAGGGCGTCATCGAGCGCGCTGATGCGAGCATCGGCGTTGGCCTTCGTGATGATCGCCGCATCCTGCTGCGAGACGCCTGCCTTCTTGAGCGCCGCGTCCAGGCTCGAGTCGGAGACGAAGGCCACATTGTTGGTCAGCTGCACCGTCGTGGCTTGCCGGACCTTCTCGCTCAGCTGCTGATTGGTGCTGAGCGAGCCGAGCAACGCAGTCGAAAGGCTGCCGATGAGCACGGCACCGGCGAGCGCGGTGCCGACGGAGGCGCCGAGGTTCATCGAGGTGTTCTGGAGCCCGCCCACCTCAGCGCTTCTCGACTCATCGACGGCAGAGACGGTCACCGCGCCGAGCTGGGATGCCATGGTGCCGATGCCGAGGCCGAGCAGCAACATCGGGATTGCAACGACACCGGCGTTCGCGGTCGGACTGATCCCGAAGATCAGGACGAGGGTCCCCGCCAGCATCAAGGTGAGCCCGATGCGGACCAGCAGCTTCGGCGAGCCCATCGGGAAGAGGCGTGGGACCAGCACCGCAGACAACAGGAGGGCGAGCGAGAGCGGAACGAGCCTGACGCCAGTCGCAAGGGCGCTCATCTCCAAGACCACCGACAAGAAGAGGGGGATGGTGAAGAAGACACCCGCCTGCGCCAGGTACTGGAAGAAGAACATGGTGATCCCGCCGACGACCTGTCGGTTCGTCAGCAGCTCGGGATCGATGAGGGGCTCTCGGTTCGACGCTTTGAGCCGGAGCTCTCTCAACGCCAGGATGCCGAGCACCGCGGCGCCGACGAGCAGCATCCAGATCACCGGCGAGTGGCCGAGGATGCTCGGTTCGTTGGGCTTGGCGGTGATCCATCCCCATTCGCCTGACTTGAGGACGCCGAGCACGATGAGCGCCAGGCCGATGATCGACAAGATGGCGCCAATGAGATCGAACCGCTGGCGCTCAGCGACAGGTGCATCAGCGATCCGCTTGACGAAGAGCAGGATGATCCCCACGATCACGACTTCGGCCACGAAGACATAGCGCCACGAGGCGAAGGTGGTGACGGCACCACCGATCAGGGGCCCGACCGCGACAGCGATGGCACCAGCCGCTGCGATGGTGCCGTAGGCGGCAGCGCGTCGCTCGGGTGGGACGTTGCCGGCAACCAGCGCCACGATGGCCGGCATGATGAGCGCAGCCCCGATTCCTTCAAGGAGCGACCACCCGAAGATCAGGACTGGGAGCGACGGAGCGATCGCGGTCGTGGCCGAGCCTGCTGCATAGATCACAAGACCGATGGCGAAGGCCTTCCTTCGCCCGATCATCGAGCCGATCTTCCCGCCAGTGATCATCAGAGATGCCATCACCAGCGTGTAGAGGGTGATCGCAGTCTGGACGCCGGTCACCGTCGTGTGGACGTCGTTGGCGACCTGTGAGATCGAGACGTTCATGACGCTCGAGTCGAGGGTCATGAGGAACTGACCCGCCGCGAGGACCATCAGGACGACGCCGGCCGCCTTGGGACTCGTGACTGCCTTCGTCGTCGCCATCGCCGAACCTTATGACAGGCGTCAGCCTGCCATAAGCACTCCTCCGAGCACAGCACCACGCTGAGCAGCGCCGCCAGGGTGACGTGAGCCTTGACGCACATGGGTCCTGTTGGTACAACCACGGCACCAACCATCTCGCAGGCGGGGGTTCGAAAGATGGTGCAGGCAGCGGCAGTGGGGGAGGAGCAAGGGGGCGCCCCCCTTGGGACTGAGCGACCGCTGATCCCTGTGGTGCCGAGAGCGGGCATCCCGATCGCCGGTGCGGTCCTCGTGTTCGTGATCGTGGCCATCGCGACGAACTCGCTGTGGATGCTGACCTTCTGCCATGTGGTCGGCGGGGGACTGTGGACTGCGATCGACCTCTTCGTCGGCTTCGTGGTCGGCCCGATCATGGGCCGGATGTCGATACCGGCGCGAGCCGAGTTCTCGGCTCGATTCCTGCCAAAGATGGTCATCATCATGCCGACCGTGGTGACGGCCACGCTGGCGGCTGGGTACCAGCTGGCGCTCACCGTCGGCAACCTCAACTCGGACAGTCCGAACCACGCGTGGCTGGTCGTCTCATTCTGTGTGGTCGGCGTCATGGCGGTCATCGCTCTGGGCGTCCTTGAACCCGCCAACGTGGGCGTGATCTTCGAGATGAACAAGCCCATCCCAGACGGTCGGATCATCGAGCGGTTGATGAAGCGCTTCATGCTGACCGCCGCTATCACGGGAGCGATGCAGGTTGCGACGCTGATCATCATGACGAGGGTGGCCTCAAGGTGAGCGAGCTCGACGGTGGGCACGCCTCGACAGGGGACCTGGTGGAGCGGCGCTATCCGCCGGTCGACGTGCTGGCGACGATCGCTCTTGGACTAGTGATCGTCGGCGGGATCTTCATGGCGTCCTTCGTCCCGCGCCATGTTCCACTGTTCCTGCCCGTGGTTGTCTTGTCGACGGCATTCATCTTGCTCTTCGTCGCCGCGTTCCTGCTAACGCGGATTGAAGATTTCGCGTGGGACAAGTTCCGTCTGGTGTACAAGTGGGCACTGCTCGCCTACGTGGTCGAGGCTGGTGTCATCGCCTTCGCCTTCGTGCGGGACCACACCCACGGCGTGGCACTGCTGGTGCTGCTCGGCATGCTGCTTGTCTTCGCCGTCTCAGTGCCGACCACGATCGCGTACACCGTCGCTCGCTTCGCCAAGGGCCTCGACGGGAAGTCCTGATCTCAGGCCCAGCATCGGCAACCTCCCGCCTCGCCGGCGATGGTGGCGCTCGGCGTAGAGTCGGGTGGATCGAGTTCGACGTCTGCTTCGACCGAGGTCGACAGGAAGGTGCACTCAGCGGATGAGTGTGGCAACCCGAGAGCTGGAATAGATCAGGGGCCGTAGCTCAGTTGGTCAGAGCAGGGGACTCATAATCCCTCGGTCGTGGGTTCGAGCCCCACCGGCCCCACGACGTGCCATGTTGACGTTGCGGGTTCGTGATCGATGTCGGCAACGGCACCCGAGGCCGGGTGCTCTTCCTGCGACGCCTTGACCTGCCCGTGGCACATCGCCTCGACGATGTCTCTCGCGCCGAGGGACGATCGGGCTAGCGCGAGATGATCGTGCTCGTAGCCTTCGAGGTGAAGGGGAAGGCTGCGGAGACGCCGACCGCGGTGCAGCTGGTGGCCTGGTGGCACGAAATACCATCGATCTCGGATCCAAAGTTCACCTCGGACGGGAAACCGGTCGGCGCACCCCACCGGCCAGGGGTGAAGCCGGTGAGAACAACACGCGAGTCCACCCCCGATGTGTACCGACCGCTGACGATGCACGACAAGCTCGCCGCGCACCCGACGTTGACTGCGGACAGGTTCGGTTCTGTTGCATGGTCGAAGGGCAGCACGAGCTTGCGGGCGGTCTGGCTCCACGTCGTGCCATGCAACACAATGGTGAATCCTTCGCCAGTGGCTGGACCGTCCTGATAGGTCCTAGCTGCGAGGCAGCCTGCTGACCCGCTGCACGAGATGGAGGTGAGGACGGCGGGCACGCTGGTGAGGTTGGCATCATTCGGGTATGCCGTGGCGAAGGCGCGCTTGAACGCTCCAGCCGACCACTCGGCGGCGATCGGTGCGCTTGCTGGCCGACTGTTCAGGTAGCTTCCCACCGCCCAGCACGTTGTCGTGGAGACGCACGAGACGGAGGTGAACTTCGAGGGGGAGACGTCGGTCGCATCTTTCGGTAGCTTGGCCGCCTTCTCCTGGCTCCACGTGTCGCCGACGAGTGACGTCGACATGGCGACACGGCCATGGAACTGCTCGAGGTAGTTGCCGACCGCCACGCACGAGGTTGAGCTCGGGCACGCCACAGCCGCGAGCAGCGATGTGCCGCTCGAATCTGCGGGGGGCGTGATCTTCTTGGCCCGGCTCCAGCTGGTGCCATTGAAGTGGGTTGCCATCGACTGCTGCTCGAAGGAGGAATCGGTGTAGCTGCCGACCGCCCAGCAATCTGATGTGCTCGAGCATGAGATGCCGCTCAGATCCGGAACCGAGTCGGGGTATGAGTCCTTCGGCTGCGGGATGTCGACGGCCTGGAACCATGAGCCGTCCTGCTGCTTGGCGACCATGATCCCAAAATGCTTGTTCGCGTCCACATAGTCCCCTGCGGCGAAGCAGATGCCCTTCGATGGGCAGCTCACCGAGCTCAAGTGGGAGTTCGGCAAGCCAGAGGGGGCAGATGGTGGACCGACGTCGGTCCATGCACTCTGTGTGATTGCGGCGCCTGCGGGAGAGGCAGCAAGCCCGCTAACGGCGATGGCGAGGGCTAGCGAGAGGCCAGTCGCCCGTGGGAGTCGAGACTTCAGGAGGCTCGTCGCTCTCATGGTTCGTCCCCCTGCCGCAACCGTCGAGGCGGTGGCTTTTGATCGTGGTCGAACGCTACAGGGGATGAGGGCGGTGATGTCGCACGACCTGGAGACCCTGGGCTGTCCGGTCGCGGTGACTCTGTCTGTGCCACGCACCGACCACCTGATCGAGCGGAAGGCTCGAGCGCATCCCTGGAATGCCCTGAAAGTACATGGTTGACAGTCACGACCTGTATCGTTATAGTAACGATATATCGTAAACAACTTCCAAGGAGGAAGAGATGACACATACCAACACTGAATTCGTCAGTTCGATGGGCGAAGGCCCACGTGGTGGACGCGGTCGACCCGGTCGCAAGATTCGGGGAGGTCCCGGCTTCGGCGGGGGTCCCAGGTTCGGCGGTCCTGGCCGCCGAGGTGGCCGACGTCGCCGAGGCGATGTCCGAGCCGCCGTGCTCCTGCTCTTGGAGGAGGAGTCACGCAATGGCTACCAGCTCATCCAGGAGATCGCAGAGCGCTCTGGCGATGTCTGGCGCCCGAGCCCCGGCTCGATCTACCCGGTGCTCCAGCAGCTCGAGGACGAAGGCCTCATCGCCGAGGAGAAGGGTGACTCTGGTCGTACCTTCGCGCTGACCGCGGCTGGTCGCGAGCTCGTCGAGGAGCAGCGCCAGCAGCTCGGCACCCCATGGGAGGATGCCGGCGATTCGCTCAGCGGGCCTGGCCGCGAGCTCATGCATGCAGGTCGTCAGGTCGCCATGGCCGCGAGACAGGTCCTGCAGGTGGGTTCGCCAGAGCAGGTCGCACGAGCCGCGACCATCCTCGGCGAGGCTCGTCGCAGCCTCTATGGGATCTTGGCCGAGGGCGACGAGCCGTCGGAGGCCTGATCGACCACGGGGGCCGAGTTCGTCGGCCCCCGTGGCGATCGGGTCCGCACCGCAGATCCGCAACGGGTCGCACCCTAGGATCGATGCATGGAACCCGACGGGCCAGTGGAGATCGCACAGGACCGCCGGCCCTCGGTGCTCATCGTCGGAGGTGGCTTCGCTGGCCTTCAGGCGGCGAAGCAGCTCGCCGGTGCTCCGGTCGACGTGACGATCGTCGACACGCACAACTTCCACACCTTCCTGCCCTTGCTCTACCAGGTGGCAACTGCCGGCCTTGAGCCTGCTGACGTCGCCTATCCGATCCGGACGATCTTCGGCAAGGCATCGAACATCACCTTCCGACACGGCACGGTCCGTCACATCGATCACGCCGCCAAGACGGTGACGCTGGCTGGAGGCGATGTCCTCTCGTTCGATCACCTCGTCCTGGCATCGGGAGCCACAGCCGCCTACTTCGGCATCCCAGGTGCCAAGGAGCACGCATTCCCCCTCTACACGCTGGCGAATGCCCGAAAGCTCCGCAACACGATACTGCTGGCGCTCGAGGACGCTGACGCCAAGGGGCCCGAGGTAGCCGGGCCGATCACGTTCGTGGTGGTGGGTGGGGGCCCGACGGGGGTCGAGACCTCTGGTGCGGTGACCGAGCTGCTCGACATCTGCATCCGCCGCGATCGCCTTCGGATCGACCCGTCAAAGACTCGGGTCATCTTGGTCGACGTCGCCACCCGGGTCCTGACGGCATTCCCTGAATCGGCGAGCACCTACACCGCGGCACAGCTGACCAAGATGGGCGTCGACCTTCGTCTTGGAACCTCGGTCACGAGCGTCGATGCCACCGGCGTCACGCTCGACAGCGGTGAGCACCTCGATTCGGCGGCAGTCATCTGGGCAGCGGGGGTGACCGCAAGCGGCACCATCGCCGATCAGGTGGCACAAGAAGCGGGCCCGTCTGGTCGGATCAAGGTGGCGGCAGATCTCTCCGTTGACGAGGAGCGGACAGTGTGGGCTATCGGCGATGCTGCGGCGGTGCCCTCAGGCATAGGCGACGACATCTGCCCCCAGCTCGCTCCTGTGGCCATCCAGTCTGGCAAGCACTGTGGGCGACAGATCCGCAACGTTCTCGAAGGTCGACCTACGACAGCATTCCGTTTCCGCAACAAGGGGATCATGGCCACCATCGGACGGCGGGCTGCTGTCGCCAAGCTGCCGAAGGGTCCGATCATCAAGGGGACGCTCGGGTGGTTGGCGTGGCTGAACCTGCACCTGTACTACCTGGTCGGCTTCCGCAACCGGATCCGCGTGATGGTCAACTGGACCTGGCGCTACCTCGACTGGCCATCGGGTCCGCGACTCATCGTGGCGGACGCAGAGACCGCGGAGTAGCTCAGGGCCGCCGAGGTGGTCGCGGGAAGAAGGCAGACGTGCGCTCCACGTACTCGGCGAATCCAACACGCGTCTTGGCCATCCGGGCCTCGAGCAGCGGCTTGCCGGACACGCTGGTCAAGAGCCGGTTCATCACCAGCGGTGACAGCACAGTGAGCAGACCCCACCCGCCGGCTGCAGCCACGAGGAACACGCCCCACCAGCAGCAGGCATCTCCAAAGTAGTTGGGGTGGCGGGTCCATGCCCACAGTCCTCGATCCATCACTCGGCCGGCGTTAGTCGGATCAGCCTTGAAGCGCGAGAGCTGGAGGTCGCCGATGGACTCGAACGCGAAACCCAGCAGCCAGACCACCGCTCCGAGAATCTGCAAGGCAACGATCGGCCGGCCGGCGAACATCCCCACAGTGACACTGAGCGAGACGAAGAACATCAGCGCCGCCTGGAGCCCATAGACGACCTTGAGCGCGTAGAGGACCTCGCTGCGACCTTTGGCCCCTCGCAGGATCATCGTGTAGCGAGGATCCTCTCCCTGGCCTCGGCCTCGCCACGCCAGGTGCGCTGCCAGCCGAAGCCCCCAGATGGCGACCAAGGCGAGCAGGAGGGTGCGCTGGACATTGCTTGCGCCGAGCTTGCCGGCCGAACAGAGGAACCCCGACACCGCAACTGCGACGAAGCCGAGCGGCCAGAAGACGTCGATGTCTCGATATCGCTTGGCGATGCGCCCCACGATGAAGGCGACGGCCATCACGGCGATGACCACCAGCGCGCTCACGCCGATGGCGGCACCGAGGCCTGGGACGAGGATGACGGCGGTGATCACGCATGTGGAGCGTACTGATCCGTTGCCGCAGCCGTGTCAGGGGCAGCCAGCACAAGAGGGGTGCATCGTAGAGTGGGCCTATGGCCGTCCGAGCTCGAATCGTGAGGCTCAGGACCCTTGCAGCAGAGGCACTCCAGGACCTCTTCGATCAGGACACCCCGTTCGGACGTCTCGCCCTCGTCCAGGTGCTGATGCTCGCTGGTGACACGCTGGTCACCATCTCGCTGGCTGGCTCCCTCTTCTTCTCGATCTCACCGACCGAGGCGAAGTCGAAGGTGCTCTTGTACCTCGTCTTGACGATTGCACCCTTTGCGATCGTGTCGCCCTTCCTCGGCCCGCTCATCGACCGGTCACGAGGTTCCCGTCGGGCGATGGTCGTCTTCTCGGCCGTGGGGCGCGCCGCGCTCTGCCCCTTCATGGCGCGCGACATCCACAGCCTGGCCCTGTTCCCAGAGGCGTTCTTGATCCTCGTCCTCTCGAAGCTCTACCTCGTGACGAGGGGGGCATTGGTGCCGGAGATCGCGTCGATCGATGGCGGCCCCGGATCCGGCCACGAACCAGGGCGAGACGAGCACAGTGCCGCCGACAGGTACCTCACCGAGCCGCCCGTCTACGAGGTTGAGGGAGGGTCGACGCACGGCTTGGCGGGATGGAACGCGCAGCTCACACTGCTTGGGACGCTGGCCGGGTTCGTGGCCTCAGTGCCGGGGGTCATCTTGCTCAAGACGCTCGGCTCGCCGGCTGTCCTGCTCTTCACGGCTCTGGTCTTCGCTGCCGCAGCGGTCGCCGGCTTCCGCCTCATCCTCCCTGGCGGTCGGCGACGGGGTGACGATCCAGGTGATGGTGGCGACGACGTCGACGAGGAGTCATGGGAGGCCAGCGATGGAGCGTGGGACGAGGGGTGGGACGTCGATCCCGACGTCGAGGCGCTCCGGCGCTCTGCGCACCCTGAAGTCGTGCTCGGCCTCACGGCGAACTCCCTGCTGCGGGGCATCGCAGGCTTCCTCGTCTTCATGCTCGCCTTCGGGCTTCGGCGAGAGCACGCGGCACTGTGGTTCTACGGCGTTGCACTGGGCGCCAGCGGGATCGGCGCGCTGATCGGTCTCTCGATCGTTCCGAGGCTCCGCCGCGTCATGGCGGAGCCGTCGATGCTGCTCACAGCGCTGCTGCTCGTCTGTGTTGGCGCGGTGGGCGCCGCCTATGTCGGTGGGATGTGGATCCAGGTGGCCTTGGCCCTCCTCGTCGGCATCACCGGTGCGATCGGGCAGCCCTCGTTCGATGCGATGACGCAGCGCTACATCCCGCCGTCGGCGCAAGGTCGCGCCTTCGCCAGGTTCGCAACCCGCCAACAGCTGGTGTGGGTGATCGGCGCGCTGATCCCCGTCGCCATCGTGATGCCGCTCGTGAGCGGGGACATCGTGATCGCTGTCATCGCAGGGCTGGGCGCGCTGCTCTACGCCGTCGGTCGATTCAATCGGATCTGGCGACCCCGTCACCGACGTTCCTGACAATGAGCGCAGCTGGCGCGACTCGAGCCGCCCCAGGGAGAGGCGGCTCGAGTCGTGAGTCTGCGTGGACGTCAACGCCCACCTGGTGTGCGTCGCGGCTCAGCCGAGACGACGCTCCAGGTCGTCGACCTGTGCGGCCAACTCGGCCGGCAGCCGGTCGCCGAACGATGCGAAGTGCTCGCGGATCAGCGGCACCTCTGCCTTCCAGTCGGCCGGGTCGACCTTGAGCAGCTCGTCGAGGTCGGCGTCGGAGACGTCGAGGCCTTCGAGGTTGAGCGCGTCCTTGGTCGGGACGTAGCCGATCGCCGTCTCGACAGCGTCACCGCGGCCAGCGACCCGCTCGAAGACCCACTCGAGCACGCGGCTGTTCTCGCCATAGCCAGGCCACAGCCACTTGCCGTCTGCGTCCTTGCGGAACCAGTTGACATAGAAGATCTTCGGGAGCTTGGCCTCGTCGCCGGCTGCGCCGACCTTGAGCCAGTGGTCGAAGTAGTCCGCCATGTTGTACCCGCAGAACGGGAGCATGGCGAAGGGGTCCCGACGCAGGTTCCCGACGGCACCAGCTGCTGCCGCAGTGGTCTCCGAGGCCATGATCGAGCCGAGGAAGACCCCGTGGTCCCAGTCGCGGCTCTGGAAGACGAGCGGGATGACCGAGGCACGGCGGCCGCCGAAGAGGATGGCCGAGATCGGCACGCCAGCGGCGTCTTCCCACTCCGAGGCGATCGCCGGGTCTTGCGAGGCCGGCGTGGTGAAGCGAGCGTTGGGGTGGGCGGCAGGCTTGCCTGATGCCGGGTCGAAGGCCTTGCCCTGCCAGTCGGTGGTCCCTGCCGGTGCCTCGTCGCTCATGCCCTCCCACCAGACGTCGCCGTCGGCGGTGATGGCCGTGTTGGTGAAGATCGAGTTGGCCTCGACTGTCAGCATGGCGTTGGGGTTGGTGTGCATGCTGGTGCCCGGGGCGACGCCGAAGAAGCCAGCCTCAGGGTTGATCGCGTAGAGCTGACCGTCGGCGCCGTACTTCATCCAGCAGATGTCGTCGCCCACGGTCTCGACCTTCCACTCGGGCAGGGTCGGGATGAGCATGGCGAGATTGGTCTTGCCGCACGCCGAGGGGAAGGCCGCTGCGACGTACTTGGTCTCGCCGGCGGGGGAGGTCAGCTTCAAGATGAGCATGTGCTCGGCGAGCCAGCCGTCGTCACGTGCCATGACGCTGGCGATCCGGAGAGCGAAGCACTTCTTTCCGAGCAGCGCGTTCCCGCCGTAGCCAGAGCCGAAGGAGATGATCTCTCGGGTCTCAGGGAAGTGGACGATGTACTTGTTGTCGGCATTGCAGGGCCAGGCGACGTCCGCCTCACCCTCGCTGAGTGGGTGGCCGACCGAGTGGAGGCAGGGCACGAAGTCGCCGTCCGCGCCGAGGACGTCGAGGGCTCCCTGGCCCATGCGGGTCATGATCCGCATCGACACTGCCACGTAGGCGGAGTCGGTGATCTCGACGCCGATGTGGGCGATCTCGGAGCCGAGCGGGCCCATCGAGAAGGGCACCACGTACATCGTGCGGCCCTTCATGCAGCCGTCGAAGAGCTCGTTGAGCACGCCGCGCATCTCTGCGGGGTCACGCCAGTTGTTGGTCGGACCAGCGTCCCCCTCATCTGCTGAGCAGATGTAGGTGCGGTCTTCGACTCGTGCGACGTCGCCCGGGTCGGACGCTGCGTAGTAGCTGTTCGGCCGCTTGGCGTCCGAGAGCTTGGTGAAGGTGCCGTTGTCGACGAGCAGCTGGCAGAGGCGGTCGTACTCCTCGGCAGAGCCGTCGCACCAGTAGATGTCGTCAGGCTTGGTCAGCGCTGCGACCTCTTCCACCCAAGCGAGCAGCTTCGTGTTGTTCGTGGTTGATGCCATGTCCTCGTGTCCTCCTTCTAAGGACCCGGCCAAGCGTGGGCCGGAGCGCGGCTCATGCTAGGCAGATGTCGTGAGCTCGCCAAAACGGGATGCCGTCCCCCCCACGGGACCGGTCCGTCGAGAACTGTCGGTGTTGGATCGTATCGGAAGTCTGCTCGATCGTCAGAACATTCGACCTCGAGCCGGTGAGATGTGGTTCGGCGACGATGCCGCTGTGCTCACGAGCCCGCCTCCAGGGTGGGACCTCGTGCTGTGCAGCGACACCGTGGTGGCTGGCGTGCACGTCGATCTCACCCACCTCGAGGCCGCCGATCTCGGCTGGCGTGCGGTGGCGACCACCATCTCAGATCTCGCTGCGATGGGGGCCAAGTGTCGGTCGTGCGTCGTCTCGGTGTCGGTCCCCGCTTCGGTTTCGCTCGAGGAGGTCATGGAGGGCGCACTCGAAGCATCGCTCGCGGCCAGCTGTCCCATCGTGGGCGGCGACTCGACGGCGTCGCCGACGGCCACGGTGAGCTGCGCCGCACTCGGTGAGGTACCTGTCGGCACGGCGGTCGGTCGGTCCGGCGCTTCGCCGGGTGATCGACTCTTCGTCACCGGAACGCTGGGCGCATCGGCGGCCGGGCTGCGCCATCTCCGCGAGCAGAGCGACCTCTCGAGCGAGCTCGTGGAGCGACACCGGCGCCCGCGTCCACTCCTCGCGGCCGGGTGGGTGGCACGGGAGGCGGGAGCCAACGCCATGATCGATATTTCTGATGGGTTGGGCCTCGATCTCGACCGCTTGTGCAGCTCGTCAGGCGTCGGGGTTCGGCTCGACCTCGTCCCGGTAGCTGCAGGTGCGAGCGAGGAGGAGGCGCTCGGTGGCGGCGATGACTACGAGCTGCTCATCGCCGTGCCGCCGCACATCGATTTGGCGGCAGCGTTCGATGCAGCCGGAGTAGAGCAGCCGATCTTGATTGGGGAGCTTGTCGAAGACAGCGAGGTCCGGTTGCTCCGAGGTGATCGCTTCGTGCCGGCTGGCTATCAGCACCCACTCAGCTGAGTGGGTGGCTCCTGGGCCGAGGTGGCCCAAAGGTGCTCAGCTGTTGGTCGGGATCTGACGACGCGGCGGCTTCGTCACCCGTCCGGCCCGCAGGCACGACGTGCAGACGTTGACTCGCTTCGGGCTGCCGTCGATGAGGGCCCGCACACGCTGGATGTTCGGGTCCCAGCGACGCTTGGTGCGGCGGTGGGAGTGGCTCAGGTTCATGCCGAACGAGGGCTTCTTCCCGCAGAGTTCGCAGACAGCGGCCATGATTCAGAACTTCCTTTGTCGAGATGGAGGGTCCTCGGCGACGGTTCACCGTCTGAGGCAGGGCTTCAGGTTAGCATCAACGGCCATGGGCACCCCGGCGACGCTTTCCCCAGGTGACGTGCGCCGGGTCGTTGAGACCTATCGCGACGTCCTTCGTTCACACCAGGAGGTCGTCAACCGGCTGAACGTGTACCCGGTTCCTGACGGCGACACCGGGACGAACATGGCGCTCACCCTCGAGTCGGTGGCCGAGGAGCTGGGCACGCTCGATCCAGCAGCGACGATGGACGAGGTCTGTCACGCGATCTCGCACGGCTCGCTGATGGGCGCCCGCGGCAACTCGGGCGTGATCCTCTCGCAGTTGCTCCGAGGGATGGCGGATTGCTTCAAGGCAGAGGACCCTGTCGGCCCGACCGGCCTGGTCGAAGCGCTGACCCGTGCTGACGTCCTCGCTCGCAGCGCGGTGGTCCGTCCGGTCGAGGGGACGATCCTGACGGTGGCCAGAGGTGCCGCCGAGGGAGCAGCCCAAGGGCACGCCCAGGGTGGTGATCTCGCTGCCGTGGCAGAGGCGGCGCGCCTCCAGGCAGTCGAGACGCTCAAGCAGACCCCGGACTTGCTTCCGCAGCTCAAGCAGGCAGGTGTCGTCGACTCGGGCGGGACGGGCTTCGTCCTGCTGCTCGACGCGCTCTGCTACGTCATCTCGGAGCGTCCGTTGCCGGTGCCGCCCGCTGTCGAGTCGATCGAGGTCGATGTTCACGTGGCGGCAGCTCACGAGGCCGGCGATGTCGGAGACCTTCGCTATGAGGTGATGTACCTCCTCGAGGCGCCTGACGAGAAGATCGCCGCCTTCAAGGAGGTGTGGGCGGGCATCGGCGACTCGATCGTCGTCGTGGGCGGCGACGGGATCTTCAACTGTCACATCCACACCGACGAAATCGGGGCCTCGATCGAGGCAGCCATCGAGATCGGCCGGCCTCGCGAGATCCGCGTCACCGACCTTGCAGAGCAGGTGGTCGAGGAGCGCTGGGTGCGCGAGAGCGCCCTCGCTGACGACGGAGCAGAGGAGGAGCACGCCGGCCCGCCGCCTGAGACGGCGGTGGTGGCGGTCGTCACCGGAGACGGCGTTGGCCGCATCTTCCGCTCGCTCGGCGTCCAGCGACTCGTCAAGGGCGGCCAGTCGATGAACCCCTCGACCGCGGATCTGGTCGAAGCCGTGCTGGCCACAGGCGCCGAGAACGTCGTAATCCTCCCGAACAACAAGAACATCGTGCCGGTCGCCAAGCAGATCGACCAGCTCTGCGGCGCCAACGTCGTGGTGGTGCCGACTCACTCGATCGTCGAGGGGTTTGCAGCCCTGCTGTCCTACGACCCGTCGTCGCCAGCGGAGCCGAACCTGGCGGCCATGTCTGACTCGGCGTCGGCA
>Ga0118677_10002303_pt1 | contig 38620 bp, 36 predicted proteins | sample AliMusrvi5mmetaG_FD_86154 | JGI IMG/M metagenome (GOLD analysis project Ga0118677, IMG submission 86154) | reverse complement strand
AGGATGGTGGTCGAAGCCGCGTCCAAGTCCTTGCTAATTCCGGCTAGGTCTTTGGTGTCCGCTTTGGAGAGCGCATAACTGGGTAGTACGTTTTTTTGCCACCACTGCTCGTTGCTCATGGCCCTATACAGGGAGCCCTGGTCCTGCGGGGCCTTGTTTTCTTCAACGATTTGAGCGGCCAAGTTTGGCAGGCTCTTTTGCAACATCTTCCAGGAGACGAGGTCCAGGGCGTAGCTATTATTATTATTATTATTTAATAAAACATACTCTGCTGAGTAACTTCCTAAGGTCAACCAGCCTGCCAGGCCCAATACAGCACCCACGATGCTTGCCGCGGCGAGTTTTTTCCAGGCTCCAGTCAGAAAATTGACGATATCAAGGAGGGAGATTTCACTCTCATTTTGGGACTTGCTATTTTGATCGTTTTGTGAAGATTGCATATCTAAACCCATTAGATAAAAGTTATATGTATTATAACGTTCTAGGGGTGCTTGCACAGCCCCAGAACGAGCCTAGAAGATTACTAATTGGCTGTTTAAACATTGAATAAAGCTACCCCTTACTAAAGCATCGCAATATCAAACTGGACTCACCCTTTTGGTTTTCCTTTCAAGTTGATACCCGTAGAGATTCCTGTTCCGAGCGCCACCCAAAATAGGAGCGCCTCTATACGCACCCTTTGACTGACCTCAGTAGTACACCATAAAAGCCCCAAGCTCAATAAAGCCCACCAAGCTAAACTCAGAAAGGCATTTCTATTGAGGATATCCTCTGGTGGCATGACAGAGCGTATTTGAAGCCTTAGGCAGTTGCGCATTGTAAGTAACAGCGCACCTAGAATGAGAGTGACGCCCGGCACTCCAATACCAAGAGTAAGGTCAAGCCAGCCACTATGGGATTGATGCATCTTAGAGTCGGGGTAATCGATCTTGACTAGATGACCAAAAGAGCTTTGCAAGAGGCCGTACCCCTCTGGATAGCGTGGAATCAGCCCAACCCCATGAACAAACCAGCTCACTCGTTCGTAATTGGATTGATTAACTATAGAACCCAGTTCATTTCGTGGATAGCCTTTGGTGCCATCGTATTTCCACTGGGGATATTTTTCTCCATCAAGCGCCACTTTTGCATCAGCAACAAACGTCTCAAAGTGCGAGTCAGTCTTAATTTGATACGCAAGGCTAGCAGCCAAAGCGCAGATGAACATGATTGCAATGAACTGCTTGCTTGAGGATGCCTTCTTAAAATATCTCCAGACCAACATGGCAGCTAAGATGGCTGCAATCAGTAGCGCATAAATAAAGCCATTAAATATCTGCCACTTGGCAAAGACAAATAGCACACTGCCTACCACACAGATATAAAAACTATTCGCCCAAGATAGTAAGCGCTCTTGATCAATTAGTATCTTGATTTGCCCCAGGGCAATGGCGAAAACCGGCAAACAAAAACAGACGTAGTCTAGTTTGGCAACATAGTATGGCGCTGATCCAGGCCATAGCTTCCAATAATCGGGGACCGCAATGCCCCACGCAGGCCCTTGATTTGTGAGAACCCATTTGATGATGAAGATCAACTCTGGCGCGATGAGTCCTAGCCAAATCACCATCCACAAGATCTGGCTCATTTTTGAATTAACTTGTTGAGTATCGCTGTTGGTACCAGAATGACTTATCACACTGGAGAGGGAGATTCCGAAACCTAGGCCAAAGATGATGGCGATTGCGCAATTTTTCCAGACTGAAGTGAATTCTCTATATTGCGCTGGATAGTCGTTCGATAAGAAAAGGAGGTGAAATACCAGCCACGCAAATAAGGCGAGCAGCAGATAAGTTGGCAAAGCCACTTTATTCAAGAAAGACTTGCGATAGCGATAAATTACAAAGACACTTAGAACCGCGCCAACACCCAAGCAGGTATTACGCAAAAAAATGGTCTTTGGTAGCATCCACACCGCATACAAAATCGCAAAGCAAACGCTCTGAACGATCACCACCCAAGCGGGAATAGCGGGAGGCTGATTTTGATGATTTTTGATGGCTTGGCTCAAAAGATAAATATCGAGATATTAAGGTTCAGAATAAAAGAAAAAAATTAGTTCTAACCATTGTAATTACATTTCTAAAGCCTGCTAATCCCGTATATTAACACCCAAACATCCTGGCTGGTATCCAAAAACCAATATTTCGAGGTGGGCTTGCATTTTTTCAACTAACCCCATGGTCACATCAGACTCTAAAGCAGAAAGCATCGACTCTAATTGTCCTAGCAACATAAATTCCTCGTGTGCTTTAAAAATCCTAGGATGCTCTGTAGGCTCAGGACTCCCTGCAATCAATAGCTCTTCATATAACTTCTCTCCAGGACGAATTCCAACTTCAGAGATTTCAATATCACCATGGGGATTATTTTCATCTCTCACTTCTAATCCTGATAACTCAATCATGCGCTTAGCCAAATCATAGATTTTGATTGGGTCGCCCATGTCCAACAAGAAAACTTCTCCACCCTTTGCAATAGCTCCCGCTTGCATTACTAACTGAGAGGCCTCTGGGATCGTCATAAAATATCGGGTCATCCTCCAATCTGTCACAGTGACGGGACCGCCATCTTTAATCTGTTGACGAAATTTTGGAATAACGGAACCCGATGAGGCCAAAACATTCCCGAAGCGCACCATTGTAAAAATAGTCTGCGATGGAAGAGCTGCTAGTGCCTGCAAAATCATTTCAGCAAGGCGCTTGCTAGCGCCCATAACATTTGTAGGTCTCACAGCTTTATCGGTACTAACCAAAACAAAACAATGTGTATTTGCTTTTATGGCGGCTTGGGCTAGGACCAGCGTGCCAAATACATTATTTTTAATTCCCGAGATGGGATTTTCCTCTACAAGCGGAACATGCTTATAAGCAGCAGCATGGTAAATAATATGGGGTGCGTAACGTGAAAGAATGTTTGCAACCGCTTGCTCATCTACTACGGAAGCAATCAACGGAATAATCTTGGTAGAATTCAGCCCTTCCACAGCAATTTTTAGCTCTAACTCTTGCTCAATTTGATAAAGAACCGATTCACTATGGTCTACCAGTACCAATGTGGCGGGCTTGAATCTTAAGGCCTGTCTGCATATTTCACTGCCAATCGAGCCCCCAGCGCCCGTGACCATTACGGATTTACCAGTGATATTTTTAGCTAGCAGCTCAAAATCAGGGTGAACAATTTCCCTCCCCAATAAGTCATCGATATCAAGCTCACGTAAATCCGAACTGACCACCCTTCCTTGAGCTAAATCCATCAGACCAGGCAATGTTCGAATTCTCACCTTAAGGTGCAGCAATTTTTCTAGCAAGGCATTTCGTCTTGCACGATTGAGCGATGGTATAGCAAGCAAAATATCACTCACTGCTAAAGAGGCCACAACCCTTGCGGCCCTCTCAGAAGGGTATATTTTCAAGCCATGAATGATCTGACCACTTAAACCAGGATCATCATCCAAAAAGCCGACAACCCTCATTTCATAACTATTACTTAATACAAGCGCTAGTTGTCGTCCTGCGCTACCGGCACCATATATTAGTACTTTAGGCAATTCTGCGGCTCTTAGGCGATGAAGGTAAGCTCCGCCAAGCCAACTACCCGCAATAATTCTCGAGCCGCCTATCAGCAGCAGTAAGAGTGCAGGCTGAATGACGCCAATAGTCCTTGGTATGCTCGGAACCCCTACAAATGTACAAATAACTACATAGGCAATTGAATAAACAAGGACAGCTTTAGCGATCGTGAGTAAAGCAGGCAACCCAGAATATCGAAAGATTGCCCGATACAAGCCAGTGAATACAAATATTGGCAAAGATAGGGTCAGCGACAACAGGCTTGCTGCTATAAATGTCTCTCGATAGGGTGCTGCAGTTATATCCACCCATTCACCAAGACGTAAATACAAAGATAAATATACCGCCAGCAGACACAAGAAAGCGTCCACCAAAAAAACAACTAAGCGCTTTACCCCTCTTGGTAAGGATAGGGTAAGTGCAACAACATTTTTAGATATTTGCTTTACGTATGCCATAAAAACTGCGTAAGACCTCCCATACTGGAGAGTCACTTTTGATAATTCTTTGATTGTAGGGCACTCATAATCAATTTTTACAATAGAACCATCTTATTTGCGTTGAGCCCGATCAAGAACAGAAGCAACCACTTTGCCAGCCTCCAATATAGCTTTTGAGTCCAAAGTAGGGTGAATTAGCAACATAAGAGATGTTTCGCCCAACTCCCGAGCTATTGGTAAACGTCGCACCGGGCGAAATGGGCTATTTTCAAATGCCTTTTCTAAATAAACCTCGGAGCACGAACCCGAAAAACACGGTATTTCTTCTTGGTTAACTGCTTCAATAATCCGGTCTCTACTCCACCCCTCAGCGATTTGCTGGGGGTTTAAATAGAAATAATATTTGTAATAGGCGTGCGTACATCCATTTGAGACCTCGGTGCAAAATTCTTTGCCTTCGCAATTGATGCATGCAAATTGAGGAAGCCTAATGATTCCATCATCGCCGCTTAAGACCTCTAATTGCGCATTGAGTACTTTTGCATTCTCATTACGACGCTTAGTCCACTCTAACATCCGCTTTAATTGTATGCGGCCAATAGTAGCTTGCATTTCCAACATGCGCCAATTCGTTCCAAAGGACTCATGCAACCAACGAAACCCTGGATCATGCTCTCGCTCATAGACTGCCTCATAACTTTTGCCATGGTCTTTGTAAGCCCACATTGCTCGCCATAAGGTTTCATCATTGGTAGTGACCATTCCACCTTCACCACTAGTAGTCATGATCTTGTCCTGGCAAAAGCTCCAAGCACCAATGTCACCAATCGAACCAACGCTTCGACCTTTATATTTTGCGCCGTGTGCTTGAGCGCAATCTTCAATTACTTTCAAATTACATTGTTTTGCAAGATCCATGATGGGATCCATATCACAAGGCCAGCCAGCCAAATGAACGCAGATAATAGCGCGCGTTTTAGAAGTGATAACCTTGGCAATTGACTGTGCAGTAATATTGCCACTCTCACGATCCACATCAGCGAAAATGGGGGTAGCTCCAGCATTAATAATGCAAGACACGCTGGCTATAAATGTTCTCGGGGTGACAATCACTTCATCGCCTGGGCCTATGCCAAGGGCATTGAGCGCCAGATCCAATGCCACAGTGCCATTCATGAGAGCTACTGCATAAGTAGCTCCGCACCACTTTGCAAACTCAGCTTCAAACAATCTACCTTCTTGCCCCGTCCAGTAATTTACCTTATTTGACAATAAGACGCGTTTGACTGCCTCGGCCTCCTCATCATCAAATGAGGGCCAACTTGCAAAAGAGATATTTTTCATTGGTCACCTGTAAATTTAGTCATAGTCTCACCGGCACTAGCATTAATGCCTTGACTCAGAAATACTTTCTTAGCTGTTAGTAATAAGATTTTTAAATCAAGCAAAGATGATTGATTATCGACATACCAAATATCTAATTTAAACTTTTGCTGCCAAGTGATAGCATTTCTTCCATTTACCTGAGCCCAACCCGTAATACCCGGGAGCACAAGATGGCGGCGAAATTGCTCAGGGGTATATAACTCTAGGTACTCCATCAGCAGGGGGCGGGGTCCTACTAAGCTCATATCCCCCTTTAAAACATTGATTAACTGCGGCAACTCATCTAAGCTTAAACAACGTAATATTTTTCCTAACCAAGGTGTGCGCTGAATATCGGAAACTGGAGCTTGGGATCCAAACTCAAGAGAACTCATGGTGCGAAATTTGAGCACCTTAAATGGTTTTCCCATAAACCCTGGGCGCACTTGCGCAAATAAAATAGGGCGACCCATGAATAGAAAAATAATCAAGCAAACAATGAGCATGACTGGCGCCAAGGCCACCAGCAGCACAAGCGAAACAAAGATATCAAATACTCTTTTAAGCATAGGGTTATTTTAAGGCTATGTAGTTCTACATGTAAGCCTTTTGCCTTACCGTACAGTCCAGACTGACTAAATAATATCCATTTCGCTCAACAGCAGCTGATTAATTTTTTGCACGCGGTACTTTTCCTCCACCAGACGTCTTGAGGCTAGGCCCATAGAGATACATAAGGAAGGATCTTTAAGAAATCTGGTCATGGTAATAGCAAGCTCATCTGCCGATCTTGCCGGCACTAGATATCCATTTACACCTTCGATAACAGTTTGACGGCAACCCGGCACATCAGTCGTAATGATGGCCCTTCCCATAGACATCGACTCCAATACCGTCCTAGGAGTGCCCTCGCGATAACTAGGCAGTACATAGACATGAGAATTAGCTATGGCTTCACGTACATCCTCTAAGGCACCCAAATAATTGATAACGCCTTCATCAACCCATTGATGAAGGTGATTCACATCTATTGCATCAGGATTTTGATCAATCCATCCAGCCAAGCTAAATTGCGCCTCCGGGAACTGCTTTTTTACTTTTCTTGCAGCCCCCACATACTCATAAATTCCCTTTGCTTTTAACAATCTTGCAATTAATAAAAATTGCATCTTAGAGTGAGGGATTTTAGTAAAGATGAATTTATCAACATCAACGCCTGAGCCATTGGTCACGACACTAGGGATGTTTGATGGAAAAATTAACTTAGATGCGAATAACTGTTGATCATCAGGATTTTGAAAAAAGATTTTGCTCGCCCGTTTCAACGCAATGCGATACAAACTCTCTGCCAGATTCTGAATAATGCTTTTATTGGCACCCGCATCCTGAGCAAAAGCGTAACCAAGACCAGTAATCATGACAAATCGCTTTTTGACTCCAGCAAAATATGCTGCTAGGGTTCCGTAAATAACTGGCTTTATGGTGTAAGAGAACACAAAATCAGGTTTTATTCTCTTTATCAGAAAAAAGAGTCTAGCTACTGTCAAGAAGTCATGAATGGGATTTGTGCCAGTCCTATTCATTGGAACGGAATGAGTTTTAATTCCCTTTGTCTCAAGTACTTCTTTGATGGGGTTACTAGAATTCAAGTGAGGGGCAACCACGTGTACTTCGTAATTCTTATCTTGAATTGCAGCAATCATCTCCCCTCTAAATAATACTAAGGAGTCCGCATAACTCGCAATGATTAAACACCGTTTAGCATTTTTCATATCATTTAGTTTGCGCTGACAGCCAAGCTTCAAACATTAATATGGGCCATAGTGAATGTTGCCAATTTCGTTTACCACTCAAGTGCTCAGTCCAGCGCTGCCTTACAAGGCCAACGTTAAAATAACCTTCTCTACGCAATCTATCTTCGCTCAACAAAGATTCAGCCCACTCACGTAATGGGCCCCTCAGCCATTTATCAATAGGAACACCAAAACCCATCTTTGGTCTTTCTATTAATTCTTTTGGCACATGACGATAAAGGATTTGCCTTAAGACCCATTTCGTTTGATATCCACCATTTTCTTTATGCAATTTCAAGTTATCAGGCAAAGACCAAGCGTACTCAACTACTCGGTGATCCAAAAAAGGGGTGCGAGTTTCCAGGCTGACGCCCATTGCCGCCCTATCTACCTTAGTCAAAATATCGTCTGGCAAGAAACCCAATAAGTCCTGCAGCATTACAGACTGCATATCCGTAAACCCTATTTCGCCGCCAATCAAGGATTCACCAGACGGGCTTTCTTGATCGGCGCCCAAAACAAGGGCTTCATTGGGGCACCAAACTGAAGTCAAATCCAAATATAAATCTCGCAGGTTTTTAGAACTTAACGCACTAGCACCCTTTTGCATCTTCAGACCTAGATCACTCCAGCGTCTATCCAATGAAAATACTGATGCAATTTGGTTCCATTGACTTGGTGAGATCGCATTCATTAACCGAGCCAAAATACGTCGTACTGGCAACGGAACAGAGGAAAGAGTCTTCCAGGAACTGGCGATTACTCGATGCCGGTTATACCCAGCAAAGAGCTCATCACCTCCGTCTCCTGATAAAGCAACCTTAACGCGCTGCCTAGCCATCTGACAAACCAAAAATGTCGGTATTTGCGAGGAGTCCGCAAAGGGCTCATCATAAATCTCGGGCAACTGGACTATCACTTGCATTGCCTGCTCTGGAGTGACATATAGTTCCGTGTGATCAGTCCCCAAATGCTTTGCTACATTGGCAGCGAAAACTGCTTCGTTGTAATCTTGCTCAGAAAATCCAATGGTGAATGTTTTTACTTTTCTTTGCGATTGCGCCTGCATTAAAGCAACCACAGCGGAGGAATCAATTCCACCAGAGAGAAAAGCACCCAGAGGAACATCAGACACCATCTGGAGAGAAATAGCGTCTGATAATAGCCCCTCCAAATTATCAACGGCTGCCTTGGAGTCACCCACATAAGGAGTTGAAATGCCAGCTAGCGCAACTTTAGTTGCTGACCAGTATTGAATAAGCTCAACATTTGGCGCGTTGCTAGAAACTCTTAACAGATATCCTGGCTGCAGTTTATAAATGTTTTTGTAGATTGACGATTTACCGGGAACGCAAGAAAATTGCATTAGCTTAGCAAGTGAGTTCCGATCGATTTCACCCTCAAATACAGGGTGAAATTTCATTGCCTTTAATTGAGATGCAAATAAAAAGGTTCTGTTAGCTCCAGTGCCCTGCCAGCCGTAATAAAGCGGCTTCTCACCTAAACGATCCCTGCCTAAAGTTAATTCGCAATCTTGCCTATCCCACACCGCAAAGGCAAACATACCAATTGCTCTTTCAATGGTGGACTGTATACCCCAAGCTTCAAATCCAGCCAGTAGAGTTTCGGTATCAGAATGCCCTATCCAATTAGGCGCTATGTTTTGCCCGGTCAATACATCTCTTAGGCTTAGGTGGTTATAGATCTCCCCATTAAAAATAAGCACATATCTTCCGCCGCTTGAAACCATGGGCTGAAGACCTGCCTCAGATAAATCCACAATGGCCAGGCGACGATGTCCAAGACTTATTGAAAGCTGAGGATCAGACCAGTAACCCCCATCATCAGGACCGCGGAGCACAAGAGAGTCCGTCATCCTGCGAAGAACAGACTGATCTAGAATACTACCCCCGAGGTATCCCGCTATTCCACACATATTGGGCCATTCATTAAATCAGCTTCCCTGAGGAATCAGGTCGGCAAAGCACTGGAGATACTTATCAGAAACCCTCTCAATAGAGTATTCCTCCGCAAGTTTTTTATTTGGAGGCATAGCCCTACCTTGGTTCAATTTCTTAATGGCTTCCATGAGGCCCGATTGGATAGCTGACACAGTTTCGGGAGAAAAAACCATGCCACCAATCTTATTGAGAATATCTGCACTACATCCTGGCGGTGTAAACGCTAGAATTGGCCTTTCAGCACCAATGTAGTCAACCAATTTGCTAGGAAAGAAGATACTCTCGGCAAAGGGAGCGTCAATGATCAATAACATATCAGAGCTACGCATCAATCTTAAAGACTCTAAGTAGCTCACCGGCTCTTTAAAAAACACCAAGCCCTCTGGAAAATCAAATCTAGCAAGCGCCGACTGATCAACCCCAATCCATCTTCCTACAAACTCAAACCTAATACCCATAAAAATCTCGGGATTAAACTTAAAAATTAAAGAAAGTGCCTCTAGGAAAGTTTCAGGATTTCTAGGTCCATAAAAGTTACCCAAATATCGCACTACCTTCACATCCTTAGCTTTATTTTCAAGTTCCACTTGATCAAAGTCATATAAACTCGAATCATATGAATGTGGAATTACATAGGCTTTTTTTAATAACGATACTGGATATTTTTTCATTACCAGGTTCAAAGTCTCCCTGGTTGTGAAATGCAACTGATCAGCATGGCTGATAGCAGATTTTTCTAGATGCTTCTGAATCAATGAATAGAATGGAAATTTTGGAAGAAAGGGGTTGTCAGCCCAAGGATCACTGAGGTGCGAAACCCATGGTAGTTTAGGGTAACGATTCTTGATCTTGGCTGCAGCAAAATGAATGGAATGCCACTGAGACCATGAAATCATCAAATCATAATCAGCCAACTCTAAATCTTCCGCCGCACTCACTATGGCACTATTAAAAAATCTAAATCGATCTGGGAAAGCAGCAAAACCTCTTAGCCATGAAAATGTTTTTTTATTAAGCCAGGTAGGCGGCTTGACTCTCACAATGTTTGAGAATTTTCCATCGACGTACTGAATCATTGAAAGATCTTGAGGTAGGCCAAGATTTTCAGAATCCAGAGTAATAACATCTACTTCAATGTCATTACCAAACTTACTTAGAGCTTTGGCACATAAGTAGGTTTCTGCAGCCTGCATTGGCGGAAACGCATAAGACAATAACAATATGCGCTTCACTTTTTTCTTGGCTACAACCGTTTTTTGCATGCCTATAGCTTGTAGTTATCCCGAACCCAGTCACAAGTCTTATGAATTCCTGCTTGCATTTCATGACTTGCTTTGAAGCCTAAGATGTTTTGTGCTTTAGAGGTATCAGCGCGCCGATCGGTAACATGATCCCAGCTTCTTCGTGGCAAATACTCTACGCCCCCCTTATTACTAATATATGAATTAATGATGTTCGCAATATCGATGATCCTTGTCTTGCGACCAGTGGCAATATTAAACACTTCGCCAGCATCGGTTTTATTAAACAAAGCTGCCAATATTCCAGCAACGGTATCGTCAACATATGTGAAATCTCTTGTTTCCTCCCCGGTACCGGTAATTGGCAATGGCTCCCCTTTTAACGCCTTCGCAATAAAATTCGGGATGACATTTCGGTATGCGCCAGGCATTTCTCCGGGGCCAAATGTATTAAACAATCTCACCATAACAACATTCAGATGGTGTTGCTGCGCCCAAAATGTAGAATAACGCTCGCCAAGTAACTTGGTAATTGCATATGGGGTATCAGGGGAATAGGTAGGATCAGATTCTTCCATCTCCGTCTTATTGCCATAAACGCAGGAGGATGAAACATATAGAAACTTTTGAACTTTGGCTTGCTTACTTTTCTCCAGAACCTTTATCGTACCAAGTCCATTTACAAGCAAATCAGTCTCGGGGTGATCTACAGAATTTTGGTTAGCAAACAACGCAGCCATATGAATCACTAATTCTGGCTCCAGAGAAAAGCATGCATCTAGATCTTCATCATTGATGACGCTACCTTTTATAAAATGAGCCTGAGGATGAACTAATGACAGATGTCCCGACGAGAGATCGTCCAAAATAATGACCGAATGTCCATCTCGAGTTAACTGCTCAACAACATTACTTCCAACAAAGCCGGCGCCGCCTGTAACCAAGATTTTACTCATGACCAACCCTTTTTACCAAACCCTCAAAAGAGGTATTTACAAGCCCCCGCGTATTAGCCATGCACTCAAAAAATAATGGCCAATCATATACTTGCGATGGATCAGCATAAATATTCAAAATTCCTGGGTCTGAAGAGTTTTGAAAATATTGCACTAATTTATTAAATTGATCGCCGTAATCATTTTCTGAAAATTTTCGCGTCGGCGAAAAACGAAAACCCCAAGAATCTAAAATTCTTCCCGGATGATCAAAGCAACCAGTAACAGGGATTTCAAACAAGCCTGACTGAGTTTTAAGAAGCGGTCCATTCCACATGCCGTAGATTGGCGTCGTTGAGCTTGAAAACTCATAATTCAAATCATTTAATACTGAATGAAGAAAATTCAAATGCCGCCTCTTTTCATAGGTACCGAAATGGGGGGTTCTAAAACCCCTTGGAGTCACTCCCAATACCTCTTCAATCGCTTGATGCCCTCTTACAATATCTTGACGTACTTCATCATTCGTAAGATTTTCATAGAAAACTGTACTTACATAAGACCTTGAATCTGGTATGTAGTCTGTATGTGACAAATACCCATGATTAATGAACTCTGCGCCAGTTTTATAAATGCGCCGATAGACATCTTGTCCTTTAAGGAGCAATTGCCCAGGTACAGCATATGATGGATAAATTCCTAAGGCATTTAAGCGGGCATGCACCTCTTCTACCACTTCGAAATCTTTTGTCGTATCACAATCAAAAGATAAGATAAAAAATTTCTCTTTTAATCCAGCTACATTAGTAATTTTTCTCTGTCGATGCCCGAAATACTCCGGGAAAAAATCACCTATGACATAGCTGGCAACATACGCTGGATCATTCAATAACCATCCAGCCTTACGGCTAATGCTACTAATAGTTTTGGCAACATTCATAAAGCCAGTAGCTCTTGATAAAGGTTAACGGTCTTTTCTTCCATAACTTCTGGTTCAAAATTTAATTGTGCGTGATGTAAGGCAAGCTGACCCCACTGCGAACGATAAGATTCACTGCTCATAAAACGCTCAATGGCCCGCCTATAGTCATCAGGTGTATTTTCGCATAGAGTGATCCACCCACCCTCGAGGTCTGGAATGGGTTCTATGGGATGCTTATTTAATAAAAGTGGAAGACCAGCAATTGCCCCCTCTATAGTTGACTTTGAGATTCCCCAATAATCACAATGCGCCACCATCAAATCAAAGGTGGGCAATAATGCGCATAAATCATCATTTGGCATCGCCTTGTGAAAATGAATCCTTGAATCAACACCTAAATCTTTAGCTAGCTGTTGCAAATGTTCATGATATTCACCATCGCCAACTACCCAATACTCGCAGTCCAGACTTACAATTGCCCTAATTATGTTTTCAGGGTTTTTTTCGCTTAGCTGACGATTAATGGTAATTATTTTAAAAGGCCTGCATGCCTCATAACTTTTCTTGGCGCAAATTTTATTGCCCGCAACAATGTTGTAGATAAGCTCAACTCGTTTAGCGCCATATTTTTTTGCGTAACGAATAATGGGTGCATAGACTGCAATGACTGCATCAGAGCCTTTTAGGGAAGCAGTTTCAAATTTAATTAAAAATTGCCTTCTAATCCAGTGCAATGGAGTCTGCAAACAATCACGATCCCATACGCCATGCAATGAAATCACATAGGGCACTGAAAATTTCCGTTTAATAACCGAGGCCAGATAGCCTTCTAAGAAATTGTTATGGACACGAATTAAATTGGGCTTAATATCTCCAGCTAAAGAGACGCCAGATTTGATCCAAGATTGAATGAATGGAAACTGCCAGCCTATGGTTTTGAAAAATTTAGGTCTCGGCAAATTATGAATAATTAATTTTGCATTTCCGACCATCTTTTGAGTCTTTGCAATATCTGGCTTATCGTCATTGCAAAGTACAAGATGCACCTCCTTAAATAGATCTCCCGGATTGTAGTAACACCATGTAACCTCACCCTTGTTGATAATGCTAGTGAGTATATCGGGTATCAAAACCATCAATCGATCTGGAGTAGGTTTTGCTCCTATGCTTTTAAGCGGCATATTTTGAAGTCAGTATATTAATTATTTTTTCTGATGCAAAACCATCCCCATAAGGAAAATAATCATGAGGTACCGAGATTCTAGAATTCCAACCTTTTAATATCGACTCCGTAGCGGTGCCAGCCAAATAATTTGCCCCGCAAGAAACAGTCTCAACCCACTCGGTCTCATTTCTTAAGGTAATACATGGCACTTGATGGAAGAATGCCTCCTTTTGAACGCCGCCAGAATCTGTTAGCACACCATTCGCAGACATAAGCAATCTTGTCATAGCTAAAAAAGGTAAGGGCTCTAGTACACGAATATTCTGACTCCCGCAGGAATCTAGTATTGGCTGAATTACTTTTATGGTGCGCGGATGAACCGGAAATAATATGGGCATTTGCTCTGCGATTTTTGCTAGCGCCTTACAAATCTCTTCTAATTTATTTTCGTCCCCAACGTTTTCAGCTCGATGTACAGTGCATAGTGCATATTGCCCCTCCTCAACCCCCCACTCCTGAAGTGACACCCTTTCTTTTGCCAACGGTCCAAATATTCTTGCGACGTCATACATGACATCGCCAACTATGTGGGCAGACTGAAAAGTTGCATCTAACCTGAGATTTCGATTTGCAGCCTCACTCGGACAAAATAATTCTGACGCTATTGCATCAGTCATAATCCGGTTGATTTCCTCGGGCATCTCCATATTAAAAGACCTAAGACCGGCCTCTACATGAACAATGGGAATGTGAAGTTTTACTGCGGCAAGTGCCCCCGCTAAAGTGGAATTAGTGTCGCCATACACTAATACTAGATTGGGGACCTTACCAAGAAGAACTGTCTCAAGAGCCTCAACCAACCGGCCAGTCATTGCGCCATGGCTAAGGTTCCCTGCATTTAAATTAACTGATGGCTTTGGAATGGACAACTCATCAAAAAAGATGTCAGACATATTGGAGTCATAGTGCTGTCCAGTATGAACGATGATTTCGTCTATTTGCCTTGAAGGATTTTTTAAATTATGCAGGGCAATAGCCTTTGAAACAGCCGCGGCCTTAATAAATTGTGGTCTTGCCCCTACTATCGTGAGGATCTTTAACATTCAATTTGTCTCGACTTTAACTACAAAGATTAAGGCTGTGTTCTTATAGTTATACACGTAATAAGCCCTTTAACTGCTGCAGAGTAAACAATTTTAACAATAATGCTAAAGATAAATAAAGAATACTCCCGAAAAAAAGTGCACTTAGAACTGCAATAATATCGGGTAGCTTGAATAACAAAACAAGCTCATATAGCAAATATAAAGAGAGAGACATTAAACTTATTTTTATATAAACAAGTTTTTCCCATCGAAGTGCACCCCAGTAGAAGCGGGCGGCCAATTGAGTTATTAGAAGTTGGACTAGAAACCCTAGAAACGTTGCAATTGCAGCACCTGAAATACCATAACTAGGTATTAACAAAAAATTTGATATTAAATTTACCATCAAACCTGCTGCGTAAGAAAGTAATGTAAATTTTTGCTTCATATGAATACCCAAGAGCACGTCATTAAAAGAAGATAGCAAATGAAAGTAATAACCAACGCCTATGCACGTCATAATAAGCGCCGACTGAATAAAAAATAACCCAACATAAAGGTAAATCATAGAGGGCCCCAATACGATTAAGCTAACAGCCGCAGGCGCTGCAATAAAAAACATAGCCTCCACTGACTTGCTGTAAAGGCTTGTTGCACCAGAAATATCACCCTTATTGACCAACTCAGCTAACCTAGATGGGAAAAGGACCCAAAACGGCCCCAAAAGAGACTGCAAGACCATTGATCCAGCCTGATAGACGATGGCATATTTACCAATTTCGCTAAATCCAACATAACTAGGCAGAATAAATCGGTCCGAATAATTCATCCCCAACATCAGAAGTTGCGCAGGAACATAAGGTAATCCAAAAACTAAAAATTTTCTAAAGCTATCAAAATCTATTCCAGCTGCATAGCCATACTTAAATAGTATAAAAATGAGCATGATTATTGATATCAAAGCGTCGGCCAAAATTACGCAAATCAATAAGTTTAAAATCTGCATTTCATAATAAAATCCAAAAAGCACAACAAAAATAAACAAGACCGCCTGACACGAATTAAAAATTCCAAGCCATCTTAATTCCACCTGCATATTAAAAAATGATCTCAAAGCATTTGATATCACACTTGAAAACATGACAAGGCATATGATTAATAAGATTTCTTTTGAGCCCAGGAAACCTGAATAATTCGATTGATAAATAAAAGGGAGGCACATTATCAAAGAGCAAATACAAAATCCTATTACTAACTGCGCTTTTACCCAACCCCAAAAAACCTGTACGCGCTTAACTTGCTCAACTCCAGATAGATATCGCTGAAAAGCCATATCTGTGCCCAAAATTACAAATGGAACAAGCATGGTGCCAAACACCGTGATCTGAGTCCAAACGCCATAGTCCGCTGTGCCATAACGATGTATTAGCAACGGAATTGTGATAAATGTTTTAGCCTTGAGAACAATATCAAGCAGGAAAACTAGCGCCGCATTTTTATAAATATTCATGACTGTAGCCAGTCTTTAATTTGAAACTAGTGTGTAGATAAAATCAGAACCGCCAAACTTTCTCTTAAAATTTTTAATACCGAGTTCCTTTTCTGAAATAGAATCGGCGGGATTGAATCCCGCTAAATCAAACTTATGAATCTGATTTTCAATGCAATATTGCAGAATATATTTTTTTATGAGGTCCTGGGGATATAGTTTTTCAGATTTGGCCTTAGGACTATTAAACACCCCCCACTCAGAAACCATATGACCATGACCATATACACCCATAGTAGCTACGATTTCACCCTGATATAGTGCAACGAAAATAGCAAAGAAATAATTACCCCCATTAAGGGATAAGAAATCTTCCGTTAGACTTTGTATGCTTTTATCAAACAATACCTTGTTGTTATATTCTGCATGCAAGTTCATAAAGCTTGATACAGAAATCAACTCCTCACACTTAACCTCACGCACTACGACACCAACTTTTTCAGCATGATTAATTGGTCGAGCAGCTTGTCTCTTAAATCCCTTCAATGCACTCTGCAGGCCTGAGCCAAGATTAATAATGGATGTCCCCCATGTTTTAAAATTGCATCCCAAGAAAAAAATTTTATCCCCTTCCTCAATTGGGGAGGGAAAGATTCTGGGGGAGCTTTGAAATACGGCCTTATAGATGAGATGCTTGCAACACTGCCGATCTGAAGGGCTTAATCCCTGTCGCAAATGAATTGGCGCCATCCAGTATTTGTAACTAAAGAATAACTTGCTGACACCTGCAAAAAACTTTCCAATGATAGGCCCCAGATTGCGAAATCTCTCCCACCCCCTAAAGCCTTGCTGAAGCATTAATAGAGCGAGTATTTCTCCTGCTTGATCTTCAACAATTATGTATGAGTAATCAATACCATATCGTGAAAGCATTCTTCTGGCCCAGCGAGGACTACTATAGATTGAATTAAACGAACAACCCGCCGTCAATAGAAAACGTTCTATTTTGAAAACTTCATGCTCTCGAAGGGATGTCAGTTTAGTTAATCGCATTTACGACAAATATTTTTTACAGGTAAAAATGCGCCATTTAGACACATAAATTCGGATTCTCTTTGGCATTAAAAACCAAATAGATGCTTTCAGAATGCCGTTTGGAGGATTATTGCAAACTTTAGTTTGTCGAACTCTAAAACCTACTGAAGAGTACATAGTCAAGTATTGATCATCAGTAAAACTATGGATTGCATATGTATCTTTGAGTTTTTGACTATCCAAACTACTCTTTGAATAAGTTGCATTAATTAAAACTCCGCCGGCTTTAAGCACCCTGTAAATTTCGCGGGAGCTTTTATTGATGTCAGCAATATAGTAGTCAACCCCAACCATAAAAACCAAATCAAATTCACAATCATCGAACGGCAAGTCTTGAGCATCAGCAATGCAATGCAATCCCTCAATCCAGAAAATATTAGTTCTGGTGATATTTTCTGGATTGAAATTTTTAAGATATCCCCCAGGGACACCACCAATCTCTAAAACCTTTGATTTTGATGAAGTTACTGACTCAAGCAGTTTATTAATTTCAGAATAGACTATCATTCGATTTTATTTATTTGACGATTTTTAAAAGCCAACATCAGATTTGCTAATTCCAATCGTTGGTGACTTGGTATTGCCAAAACATCGTTTTCAAACTCGAAAAATAAATAATCTAAGCCTTGGAAGAACTGCAAAAGCTCCCCTTTAGAACCCATGCTTCTTCTCAAAAAAAGATCATTCACCTCCAATATCAAGATGGGTCGATAAAGCTCTATTGCTCCTCTTGAGCCCCTTAAAAAGTTGAGCTCCCCGCCTTCAATATCGACCTTTATTATGTCAACCTTATCAATTTTATTTTCATTAATATAGGTATCAAATTTTTTACATTTCACCTGAATTGCCTCTACTTTAGAATTTTTGGTTCTAAGTAAGTAACCATTAGCGCCAAGATCTCTAGTTAATAGCGCATCCTCAGCATCAATTTCAGCTAAAGCAATATTTTCAATCTTTATGTTACGAATTGAATTTTTAATAATATTTTTTTCAAAATGATAGCTAATTTTTGGGTCAGGCTCAAAAGCATAAATTTTGGCATCTGGAAACTTTTTTGCTAACTTAAGAGAGTAAAAATATCCATTATTAGCACCAATATCAAAGTAACTCATTCCATTTTTCATGTAGCCACTTAGGAATTTCTCAATTTCTCCATATTTATTTGCACTACCAAACTCTAGCCCCTGTCCATCACCCTCTGTATATTGATTTGACTCGTAGTGAGGATTGTAAAAAAGCTTAATTCCATCGTTCATTTCAATATAGACATCTCCAGCATGGGTTATTTCTAAGGGTACCATTTGCAAATTTTTTATTTTATAAGAAATAATATTGAGACAACATTGATAAAGAGCTCGATGAAAAAATTTCATCGATGGTACAGTGGGCTGTACTAAGCCCTGAATATAACGAAATGTGAGATAGATAATTCCATATCTCTTAATAAATTTTTTTATATTTTTCACTTTTAGGAGATCCTTGAACATCAACTCTTCAAGCTTTTTATTAACTCGCTGATTACCAAATTTTGCACTTGATCAACAAGGTAACCATGCATTGGCAAACTCAATACTTGGTTTGCTGCTTTTTCCGCATTTGGTAATGCAGTAAATTTAGTCTTACTTTCCAAAGCTTTTTGCAAATGCATTGGAATCGGATAATGCACAGCTGTTGGAATACCTCTTTCCTTAAGCATTTGAATACATTTTTCCCGATCTTCAACTAAAAGCGTGTATTGCGCATAAACTGAAGTCGCCTCGGGGCGTACCTTAACCAACCTCAATGCCCCAGTCTTTTCTAGTTCAATTAAGTGCTCGTTATAGTACTGGGCAGCGGCATGTCTTGACTGAATTTCCACATTAAAATACTTCATTTTCTCAAGTAACACTGCGCACTGAATAGTATCCATGCGACCGCCAACGCCAATCTGGCGATGCTTATAACGTGCTTCCTGGCCATGAACTCGAATTTCTTTGCAAGAATTGGCCAAGGCATCATCATTTGTAAAGATTGCACCGCCATCACCATAACAACCTAAAGGCTTGCTTGGAAAAAAGCTAGTACATCCGATGGTAGATAAATTACAGCTCTTCTTGCCTTGATATGTAGCGCCAAAACTTTGTGCAGCATCTTCAATGACAGGAAGATGATGTTTCTTCGCAATTTCATTGATTCTCGTCATATTGGCTGGTTGCCCATACAAAGAAACTGACATGATGGCTTTCGTTTTTGAGGTAATAGCCTGCTCAATTAATTGGGCATCGATATTACAAGTATCAGCTTCTATGTCTACAAATACTGGGGTCGCTCCTAGGAGAGCAATGACCTCAGCAGTGGCAATAAAAGAAAAGGGGGTTGTGATGACTTCATCACCAATACCGATACCTAAAGCCATCAAAGAAATTAATAAAGCCTCAGTTCCTGAGGCTACTGTAATGCAATATTTAGTTTCAACGTATTGTTTAAGTACTGTCTCTAGCTCCTCAACCTCAGGGCCCATAATGTATTGGCCATGATCTAAAACTTTTTCTATGCGCGCCATGATTTCAGGCTTCATTTTTAGAAAAGGTGTCTTAAGGTCAATAAACTCCATGCTTATTTCAACTCCCGACAGTCATTTTCAGTAATATCAAATTTGGTTTGGCATTTTGAGCAAATTTGGGTACCCAATTTTTTTTCAAACTTTTCCCCACAACGGCACATCCAGCCAGTCCGTTTAGCAGGGTTTCCAATCATGAGCGCGTATGCCCGAACATCTTTTGTCACTACAGAACCGGCCCCAATAAAGGCATATTCAGAAACAGTGTTACCACACACAATGGTGACATTAGCACCAATACTGGCGCCTTTCTTGACTACTGTAGGTTTGTATTCCTGCTTTCGATTGACGTGTGATCTTGGGTTAATGACATTGGTAAACACCATGCTTGGGCCACAAAAAACATCATCCTCCAAAACTACTCCATCATAGATCGATACATTATTTTGTACGCGCACATTGTTGCCGATATTGACCGCATTACCCACATAAACATTTTGACCAAAGGAGCAATTTTCCCCAATCACAGCACCAGAGCCAATATGAGTCCAGTGCCATACTTTAGTGCCAGGACCAATAGTGGCGCCCTCATCAACTATTGCTGTCGGATGGATATAAATTGAAGAGGTGCCCATGTTAGTACTCAAGCGGCAAGGAGACGCGGCAACTATCACGAGCAGCGCGATACATTGCAATCAAGATTTCTAGGGAACGTAATCCCTCTCGTCCATCAGTATCGGGAATAGCTGTACCACGCATCACCTTGATCACATTATCGTAGTACAAGGGGTGGCCATGACCATATACAGAGGTAGCTTGATAACTGGCATCAGCAATGGCCTGATCCATGGGATCAGACTCTGAAAATTCCCAATGTTCTACCTGGTTAACAGCAACACCGCCAATTCTGACGGTACCCCTTTCCCCAATGATAGTGATCGAACCCTCAAGGTTTTTGGGATAGGTAAGCATCGTTACGTTAACACTTCCAAGAGCACCGGAGCGCCAGCGTACTAAAGCAACACCGCTATCCTCCACCTCAATATTTCTGGCTAAGGTAGCAGCATAAGCTTGCACGCTTTCTACCGGGCCCACCAACCAATCGAGTAAATCAATATAGTGGCTTGCTTGATTCATAAAAGCACCGCCATCAAACTCCCAGGTACCACGCCAAGAATCAGCATCGTAATAGCTTTGTGGGCGTGACCAGAACACATTAATAGTGGCCATATAAATTCGACCAAAACGCTTTTTAACGACAGCTTCTTTGAGTAATTGCAAGGTTTTGTTGCGTCGATTTTGCTTCACAACAAATAGCCTGACACCATTGGCATCACAAGCTTGAACCATGCGCTTGCCATCCTCCCAGCGGGTTGCCATTGGTTTTTCTGTAATGACATGGCAATGATGTTTAGCAATTTCAATGGTCTGCTCTGAATGCAGGCCACTAGGGGTTGCGAGCACCACCAGATCCAAATTCGCAACACTAGCGAGCATATCGTGAAGATTGCTATAACCTTTGACATTCCTCTCGCCCGTAGCTTTGGATAACTTGTCTGCGTTGATATCACAGACAGCAACCAACTCAAGATCTTCTTGGTGTGAATGAATGGCGTCAAAATGATTTTGAGCAATCCGACCACAACCAACTAAAGCGATGCGCAACTTACGGTCAAGTATTGGATTAGGGATAGATTTATGAGACATGTGGATCCTCTTGGTTAATGCAACTGCTCTATTAATATTTTCACAATACGCTGCGCAGAAAATCCATCCCAAAATTTTGGCTTAATACCAACCTGGATATTTCCCTCAAGAATTCTGGCAACCTCATAATGAATTTTGATTGGATCAACCCCCACCAATACATTGGTACCTTCTGTGATTGTAATAGGGCGCTCAGTATTGATGCGCAGTGTTAAACAAGGTATAGACAATGCAGTTGTTTCTTCCTGCAAACCCCCGCTATCAGTCAATACAAAAGTAGCATCTTTCCACAAGTTTAAAAATTCCATATAGGGAAGCGGCTCGATAGCATGGATATTGGATCCCAAGGTAATACCGAATTTTTCTAAATTTTTCTTGGTTCGTGGGTGAATAGGAAAAATAACAGCAATGTTTTTAGCAACATCCGCCAATATTTTTGAAATCCCCTCCAAGCTCTCACGCGAGTCAACATTAGAAGGGCGGTGCAGTGTAACGACCGCATATTTTTTGAAACGTTCCTTTAGGGTATTGCTTATAGATAAGGAAAAATTTTCTGGATTTAACTTCGATAATTGGTAATACAAGTTGTCGACCATGACATGGCCTACATAAAAAATTGAATCTTTATGGTGACCTTCTTTTAATAAGCTTTCAACGCCAGAAGGCTCGGTCACAAAAAAGAAATCAGCAATGCAATCAGTAATGATTCGATTGATTTCTTCAGGCATCAAGCGATCGCTACTGCGCAATCCCGCTTCAACGTGAGCCAATAGAATTCCTTGTTTCTTAGCCACAATAGAGCAGGCAAGTGTTGAGTTGACATCACCCACAACCAAGACTAAATCGGGCTTATGGTTTTTGCACTCCGCATCAAATTGAACAAGAATTCTTGCCGTCTGCTCAGCGTCGCCTTCCCCCCTTCTGCCCTCAAAGGTATTATGGGGCTGAGGTATGCCAAACTCTGCGAAGAAAATCGCATTCATAATGTCGTCGTAATGCTGGCCAGTATGGACCAATCGATACTCAAAATACTCTCTTGCCTCTTTAAGCGCCCGAATAATTGGCGCAATTTTCATAAAATTAGGCCGCGCCCCCGCCACAATCGTGATGAGTTTTTTGCGATTAGTAATGGTCATTAGTGGCTAGCCCTTACTTATCTAAGCTCAAATACGCGTCAATTAACTCTATCAAACCCATGCGAACTTTATACTGTGGCTCATATTGAAGATTGATGCGAGCCTTGCTAATGTCGGCAATTGAATGGGGAATATCTCCAACCCTAGGAGATCCGTAGATAGGTAATTTAAATGGCAAGTCGGGCTGATGCTTTGCAATTTCTTGGGCAAGAAATTCATATAGCTCTTGAAGCGAAATTCGATCCCCAACCGCAATATTGTAGGATTGATTTAACGCAGCTTTATTCGTAGTGAGGCCTGCTAGTAGATTGGCTTGAATGGCATTTTCAATATAACAAAAGTCTCTTGAATTACTACCATCGCCATTCATCACTACAGCTTCACCACCCAATAAACTCGCTATCCATTTTGGAATAACGGCCGCATAGGCTCCGCTTGGATTTTGACGCTTGCCAAACACATTAAAGTAACGCAAACCAATAATCTCCATTGAATATAGATTGGCAAATACATCGGCATACAGCTCATTAACGACTTTAGTCACTGCGTATGGCGACAACGGCTTACCAGTTACGTCTTCGCACTTAGGCAACTGTGGATGATCGCCGTACACTGAACTACTTGCAGCATATACAAATCTTTTCACTTTGCTGTCACGAGCAGCCACCAACATATTTAGAAAACCGACAATATTGCTTTCATTGGTGGCAATCGGATTCTCTATACTTCTAGGTACAGATCCTAATGCCGCTTGGTGCAAAACAATATCAATGCCGTCGCACGCCTGAAAACAGTTTCCAAGATTTCTAATATCACCCTCAATGAATGAAAAGTTTTGCCATTGCTCTGTAGAAACAAAATGCTGAACATCGTCTAAATTACTTTGGCGTCCAGTAGAAAAGTTATCAAGGCCTACAACCTTTTGATTTAACTTTATAAGCGTTTCAACTAAATTGCTGCCAATAAAACCGGCGGCACCAGTAATCAACCAAGCCTTTGGATTTTGTTTTACTTCCTGCAAAACTAATTCATAGTGATTCATCATTACAGTCTTAATGCAGATTCATTAGCTGAAAAAACAGATTTCAAGTCATACAAAATACAACTTTTATTGCCAAATGATTTAATTGTTTGAACACCCATATCTCTAAATTCCCGATGGGCTACCGCCAAGATTATTGCGTCATAATGATTTTTATCAGGCTGCGCAATCACCTTAACCCCATATTCATCTTGAGCCTCATGGCTATCTACCCAAGGATCAACGATATCCACATGAGATCCATAACTTAGAAGCTCATTAACAACATCGATTACCCGCGTATTGCGAATATCAGGGCAATTTTCCTTAAACGTAAAGCCCATCACCAAAATATTAGCATCGCCAATGCTGATCTTGCGACGGGACATTTCTTTGGTCAATTGCGAAACAATGTATGCCCCCATGCCATCATTTAAGCGACGACCAGCTAAAATAATTTCTGGGTAATACCCAATGGCTTGAGCCTTATAGGTTAGGTAATAGGGGTCAACACCTATGCAATGGCCCCCAACAAGCCCGGGTCTAAATGGTAAAAAGTTCCATTTGCTACCAGCCGCTTGAAGCACGGCCTCTGTATCGATGCCCATCTTATTAAAGATGAGAGCCAGCTCATTCATTAGGCTGATATTCAGATCGCGCTGCGTGTTTTCAATAACCTTGGCTGCTTCTGCAACTTTGATACTCTGAGCTTTGAATGTGCCTGCTATTACAATGCTGGAATATAGCTCGTCCACAAAGTCGGCTGTCGCGGGGTTTGAGCCTGAAGTCACTTTTTTAATATTAATGAGGCGATGCTCTTTGTCACCTGGATTAATCCGCTCTGGACTATAGCCCACAAAGAAATCATGATTAAAGCGTAGACCCGACACCTTCTCTAAAATTGGTACGCACTCCTCTTCGGTGCATCCGGGGTATACGGTAGACTCATAAATGACTGTATCGCCTTTTTTCAATACTTGTCCAACTGTCTCCGAGGCCCTCAATAGAGGGCGTAAATCCGGCTGCTTATGCTCATCTACCGGTGTTGGCACAGTCACAATATAGCAATTGGCTTTTTTTAAATCACTAATGTTGCTGGTAAATTGCAGATGGCTGGCGGCACTCAATTCTGCAGCATCAACCTCCAAGGTTTTATCCTGAAATGAACACAGCTCTCCAATGCGTCCTTCATTAATGTCAAATCCGTAAACTGGAATTTTTTTGCCAAACTCAACCGCCAAAGGCAGGCCAACGTATCCTAATCCAATAATTGCCAGTTTTAAATTATTCATCATATAAATTTGTTTTCGTTTTGATAGTCAGATTTTTTGAGGCTCAAAAAATGCTCGTATGTTTTTGCTATGCCCTCAGACAAATGAACGCTTGGACTCCACCCTAACTTATTTAACCGAGAGGAATCCATTAATTTTCTAGGCGATCCATCGGGTTTACTTGCATCAAACTTGATTCGCCCATTAAACCCTAGTACTTTGGCAATAGTTGAAGCCAGCTCTGAAACACTGATATCTGAGCCATATCCCACGTTGATATGACTTTGCATGACCTGCACATTCTCATCGTAGATGAATTTAGGTAAATTCATCACAAATACAGATGCTTTAGCCATATCTTCCACAAAAAGGAACTCCCGCATGGGTTTTCCGGACCCCCACACCGCTACCTCATCTACACCAGAAATTTTAGCCTCGTGAAAACGACGAATCAGTGCTGGTAGCACATGGCTATTTTCAGGATGGTAATTATCGCCAGGTCCATAGAGATTGGTTGGCATTACCGAGCGGTAGTCCAGCCCGTGTGACTGACCATACTGACGGTTATAGCTTTCACACAATTTGATGCCGGCAATCTTAGCGATCGCATAAGGCTCATTAGTAGACTCCAGCACTCCAGTCAATAGGGCATCTTCAGCCATCGGCTGGGAGGCCAACTTAGGATAAATACAGCTCGAACCTAAAAACAGTAGTTTTTTAACGCCGTGACTAAATGCCTGATGAATGACATTAGACTCCATCATTAGATTTTGGTAAATGAACTCTGCAGGAAAAGTATTATTGGCGTAGATCCCGCCAACCTTGGCGGCGGCTAAATACACCTGATCGGGTTTTTCTGTTAGAAAAAAATGGTTCACTGCCACCTGGTTTGTTAGATCCAAATCAGCGTGAGAGCGGGTAATGATATTGCTATACCCTTGAGCTATCAGATGACGCACTATGGCTGAGCCCACCATCCCACGATGGCCGGCCACGTAAATTTTTTGATCAAAACCAAAGGTCATAGATTATGGGCTTCTCTCTTAATTCTCTTTGCCAACATGCACTGAGTATCCATGCTGCTTGAGAAGAGCACTTTGTTTAGCTTGGTCTAAGTCAGAGCCCACCATCTCCACAATCATTTCATCAAGCGTAATCTCCGGAACCCACCCTAGTTTTATCTTGGCTTTTTCTGGATCCCCTAAGAGTGTTTCCACCTCAGTTGGACGATAGTAGCGTGGATCAATACGCACAATCACATCACCTACTTTTAGGCGCGGCGCCTTGTCGCCTACGATAGCTGCCACAGTCGCGACCTCATTTTCAGCGGAGCCCTCAAACTTCAGAGAAATCCCCAACTGCTTGGCACTACGAATAATGAATTCACGAACGGTAACTTGGACTCCAGTGGCAATGACAAAATCCTCAGGCTTTTCTTGTTGGAGCATAAGCCACTGCATCCGCACGTAATCTTTAGCATGGCCCCAATCCCGGAGAGCATCTATATTGCCCATATAAAGACATCGCTCTAAACCCAGAGCAATGTTTGCCAAACCGCGCGTTATCTTGCGAGTAACAAAAGTTTCACCGCGACGCTCAGACTCATGATTAAACAAAATCCCATTACACGCATAAATTCCATAGGCTTCACGATAATTCACGGTGATCCAGTAAGCATAGAGCTTAGCAACCGCATAAGGACTTCGGGGATAAAACGGCGTAGTCTCTTTTTGAGGAATTTCCTGAACAAGTCCATAAAGCTCTGATGTAGACGCTTGATAAAAACGTGTTTTCTGTTCCAATCCCAGAATGCGAATCGCCTCCAGAATACGAAGCGGCCCCATTGCGTCAACGTCCGCAGTGTACTCAGGGGATTCAAATGAGACGGCTACATGACTTTGGGCCCCTAAATTATAAATTTCATCTGGCTGCGATTGTTGAATAATTCGCACTAAATTGCTGGTATCCGTTAAATCCCCATAATGCAATATTAAATCAGGATGATTCACATGGGGATCTTGATAAAGATGGTCGATACGCGAAGTATTAAAGGATGAAGCACGACGTTTAATGCCATGAACAATGTAGCCTTTTTTCAAAAGGAACTCCGCCAAGTAGGAGCCATCCTGTCCAGTCACGCCCGTTATTAAAGCAACTTTTCTTTTATCCATATTCTTTACGTTTTATAAAATTAAAAACTGATCTCAACTCACTCAGTTAAAAAACTTATTGGCGACCATAGATATCATCCAATCGGACAATATCATCCTCCCCCAAGTATTGACCAGATTGAATTTCAATAATCTCAAGCGGCTCTGTATCTAAATTACTTAATCGATGGGTTTGCCCTTTTGCGATATAAGTGCTTTGATTCTCTGAGAGCATTAAGCGTTGATCTCCATTCATGACCTCTGCCCGACCTCTTACCACAACCCAATGCTCTGCTCTGTGATGATGTTTTTGCAAGCTTAAACTGGCGCCTGGATTGACTAAGATTCTCTTAACCTTAAATCCTGGGCCTTCCTCAATGCTGTCATACCAGCCCCACGGCCTGTAAACCTTACGATGAAGATCTATTTCACTTCGACTATTGTTCGCTAAATTTGCAACCACCCGCTTAACATCTTGACTACAGGATTGATCCATTACCAATAGCGCATCAGCCGTATCAATGATCACCAAATTATTAACACCTGTAGCAACCACCAAACGATCTTGCGCATGAACCAATGTATTGGTGGTATTTAAAAATAATGCATCGCCGTCACCAACATTCCCGTTTGTATCTTTATCTGCCGTTTTCCATACCGCATCCCAGGAGCCCAAATCACTCCACCCCGCATTAAGCTCAGACATCTTCAAACTAAATGAAGAGCCTGGGCACTTTTCAATCACAGCATAGTCAATCGATTCAGCTGGAATAGCATTAAATTGCTCAAGTCCTGGTCTTACAAAATGTAGGCTTTCGCTGCCATCCCGAATAATGTCGGACTGTTTTACGTGCCAAGACTTGAGAGTCGCCTCCAAAATATCCGGTCTAAACTGAGAAATTGCAGCAAGCCAAGTATCTGCCCGCAATACAAATATTCCAGCATTCCAAAAATAATTTCCATCTTCACAGTATTTTTTGGCAAGCATTAAATTTGGCTTTTCACAAAATTGCTTAATGAGAGACAATCCATCTACCATACCGTCCACACTGCGACATATATATCCATAGCCAGTTTCCGGGGATGCTGGAGGAACTCCTAACAAGGCGATAGTTTTAGCATCTTTATCTCTGTCAATTTCATCTATGCAATTTTTAATAGCACGTGTAAATGCCTCTGAATCATGCACGATCTGATCGGCTGGCATAACCACCAGAATTGGCATAGAGCTTACATTCTCAACTACCCTTTCTTGGGCACAAAGCGCTGCTAAGGTCAGAGCTGCCGCAGTATTTCTAGCTGCCGGCTCCAATAATAGCGTCGCGCTTTTAATTCCCGCCTGTCTCAACTGCTCTGCAACCAGAAATCGGTGCGCTTCACTTGTTACAACTATTTCACACTCATCACATCCTTCACCAGGAGAGCCAATCAAGCGACGACCTCGCTCTATAGATTGTTGAAAAAGCGTTTTTTTAGAACTACTGCCAGGTAAAGATAAAAATTGCTTTGGAAAATCGTTACGTGACAGAGGCCACAAGCGACTGCCGGATCCACCACATAGAATTACTGGAATTATTCGCATTTATTTCTCAAGATAAATTGACGTCACCATTGCCACGAAATTGCAAACTCAAACTTAATGCAGCAGCAAAAACAATCATCAGGATGAATGTTTCAAGATAATCTTTTTGAGCTACCTCAGTACTTATTAAAAGCAACATGCCGCTACCTAAAAACCAAGCTACGAAGGCATGCCAAGGGGAGGGAAGTTTACGAGAATTATTGATGGCCAAACCAGCAGCCAAAATGATCAGCGATACGCCTGGAATACCGACTCCTAAAGCAAGATCTAACCAACCGCTATGACTTTGCCCTAAGTTAGTTAGAGGCCACTTTTCTTTTATCAAGCGACCAAACGAATTCTGAATAATGCCCGCGCCCATAGGGTGCTCCTGAATCAAATCAAGCGCCTTCAAACCCCAAACAAATCGGACGTAGTTTTCTGGGTGTACTGCTATACCTAACTCATTAGTGGGATAAGGCCCATCCAATACAAATGCCCCATCCCCAGTACCTGGGTTTGCTTGTAGTGCCGCCTTAAAATCAGCCGATATATATGCCCACGATTCATTATTTTGAACATGAGTCCAAATAAAAAAACTAAGGCCACAAACAACCAGCAAAGGCCAAATTAATTTTTGACGTTTAATATTTTTCAAAATTACCAAAACAAAAATAGCCACCAGTATCAAAGCGTAAGCCATGCCATTCTTTGCTTGCATACTCCAAAAAATTCCCAATGACCCAAATATAAAAAATAAATAAATTGCTATAAGCCTAGGAAATCTAGTTAAAAGACGATCTTGACTATCCGCTAGCTGACCTAGAGCTAAACCAAAGGCAGGAAGACAAAAGAATATATAAGAAATTTTAGGGATATAAAATTCCGCATTCGTGTAGTAGAGTCGCAAAAAATTGGGGGCATTGATGCCGAAATAATCGCCATAGAATGTGAGCAGGTATTTGAGACCGTAAATTAGAATTGGCATTGCAAAACCTAAAAGCAATACCCTCCAGCATTTTATTGTTTTATCTTGCATTACAGCCATTCCAAGCCCAATTGCATATAGACTTCCTAATGCTGCTCTTTTCCAAATGCTTTGAAATTCGGATAACTGCGAATCATAATCTGAGCCAATAAATGCCAGATGCAAAGAAATCCAAACAAAAAGAGTGGCAATCAACCAGAGTGGTAACGCTTCCCACTTCATTAATACAGCAGGATTTTTGGCAAGCAGATAAATTCCCATCAACGCCCCCGATACCAAGCAGATATTGCGGATAATTAAAGTGTGAGGCAACATCGTAAAAGTCCACAAGAGAGCAAAAATGATGCTCATTACCAGGGGCATCCAACTTGGAATGTTGAGCCCGCCAGCAGCAGAGTTCTTGCAGGATGAATTATTCAAAATCAACACCTGAATTTAATCTATTATTTTGCCAATGCAATGAGCTTGTGCAGATATCTGCAATTGTCCTACTTGCTTGCCAACCCATTCTCTCTTTGGCCTTGCTGGCCTTTGCATAATAAATTGGTAAATCGCCCTCTCGCCTCGATGCAATTTCAGCAGGAATCTTCTTGCCACTTACCTTTTCATAGGCGCCAACCAATTCGAGAACGCTAACCGGAACACCTGTGCCTAAATTCAAGACCTCGCATCCTGTATTTTTGTTGAGGTAACTTAATGCGGCAACATGCCCTTCTGCCAAGTCCATCACATGAATGTAATCACGCTCACCAGTGCCATCTTTGGTGTCGTAGTCATCGCCAAAAATATTTAAGTGGGGTAATTTTCCACTGGCAACTTGCATGACATATGGCATGAGGTTGTTGGGGATGCCATTAGGATCCTCGCCGATCAACCCTGATTCATGCGCCCCCACTGGATTGAAATAGCGCAGCAAAGCAATCTTCCATGTCGCATCGCTTTTTGCTAAATCTTGCAAAATCTCTTCCACTTGAAGCTTGGTCCGCCCGTAAGTATTAATTGGTTTTAGTGGATGTTCTTCATCGTATGGCAAATAGATTGGTTCACCATATACCGTGGCACTGCTACTAAACACGATGGTTTTGACATTGCTCTGTTCCATTGCTTCCAGCAAACTAATAGATCCACCGACATTGTTGTCGTAATACTTTAGTGGCTCTTGAGCGGACTCGCCGACTGCCTTTAATCCAGCAAAGTGAATGACTGCGTCAATCTTAAAATCAGTCAGCATTTTGATTAATAACTGGGTATCGCGAACATCCCCCTCAATGCAAGGAATCTCCTTTTGAGTAATCTTATTGATACGCTTGGATACGCTTTGACTACTATTGCAAAAATTATCCAGTAGCACGACCCCATGGCCAGCATTAGCCAAAACCACTGCCGTATGACTACCAATGTATCCAGTTCCGCCGGTTAAAAGAATATTCAAGGGTGTTTATTAATATTTATATAGGAATCAAAGGGGTCAATGGATCAAAGTTAAGGCTACTAGACCTTGATTTTATAGCCTTCCAGAAGTCTTTGAAATTTATTAAACTTCTTGCTAGGCTTTATCAGAATTACCCTGATAAAGTCATTCATTCATAATAAATATCAGGAGAACATCATGACCACAGGAAACACCCAAAATATTAAGCTTCGCAACTCAGTAACCGAGTGCGCCCAGTCCATCCGCAAAGAAAATTTCGGTAAATTTCATAACTACGCTATTAAAGATTGCATCGTATCGATTGCTGCTAGCAAGGTGAAATAAGCAAATAAGCCCCTTCTTTGGCTCTCTTGGGCTTATTTAGGTCGATTGGGGTATGGCTTACCAGTTAAATTACTGTAAGCCGCCCCAGCCAGTATCAACAGGACCGAATCGACCATTACCGGGAAAAAAGCATAACGGTAACCCAGGATTTTCCCCAAAACAGCAATTAAAGCCACCGCTGCGGCTGGAGGATGTAAGCAGCGCATTACGTACATTCCTAAAATTGACAACATAGCGGCGGCCGGCATGGCAATCAAGGGCTGATCAATGAAGTGATTAATGCCGATTCCGACAAGGGCAGATAGCGTATTTCCAGCGATCACCGCCCAGGGCTGGGCCATTGGGCTTTGCGGCAAGGCGAACACTAATAAAGCACTTGCCCCTAGGGATGCCATCAGCCATTCATCCATACCATTAAGCTCGCCAAGGTATTTAGCGATAGTGAGCACTAACATCAGACCTATAAAAGCACCAACAATTGCCCGAATACGCTCTACCCAAGGGACAAAGGGCTGGTCTCCGCCCAAATAGAAGCTGTAATGTTTAATCCAATAACGCAGGGTATGTCTCATAAATAATGTAGTTGTGTTGTGTGGTGATCCATAGCAATGCAGGTTAATTACTTTCTTTAATCAGTATTTAATTATTGGTTGTTTTTAGCTATCAAACCAATACAAAAATACGATTATCCATAGACTTGCTTTTGTCCATAATAAGGCCGTGGCAGCTCTGTATTTATAGTTCTGCCCCTTATTGATAAAAATCTGATTTTAGGAGTCTTAAGATGGCTAAAACCGTAAAAGGTACAAAGACTGAACAGTCTTTGAAAGAAGCATTTGCTGGTGAATCACAAGCAAATCGTCGCTATTTGTATTTCGCGAACCAAGCTGATATCGCCGGTGCAAATGATGTTGCAGCAGTATTTCGTTCAACTGCTGAAGGTGAAACTGGTCACGCCCACGGTCATATGGAGTACTTGATTGAAGGCGGGGCAGGCGAACCAGGAACAGGCATGCCAGCCAAGACTGTTGCAGAAGCTTTGCAAGCAGCGATCGCTGGTGAAACCCATGAGTACACAGATATGTACCCAGGCATGGCTAAGACAGCACGCGATGAAGGCTTTGACGAAATCGCTGACTGGTTTGAAACTTTAGCAAAAGCTGAACGTAGCCACGCTAACAAGTTCACTAAGACTTTGGAAGCACACTTAGCAAACGTTTAAGTTGCACATTTGGCCAGCTGTTCGGTTAAACAAAAAGCCCGCGACTTTTAATCGCGGGCTTTTTTATTCTCCCAACCCTACTTCACTAACTTAGTGAGCATCTCTTGATTCAATCCTTCTACTAGATACCGGCCGGCAGCAGGAGTGATATGGTCTTCATCTAAAGTGGTTAATGCATTGTCAGTGCCAGGGATTCGATTCAGGCAACCCTCGGCATTGCAGAAACGATCATAAGCCGAGTAATACAGCACGTGATTGTCTTTGGACACTTTACGTAAATCTAAATCCATTTGACGAATATCAGGCTCTAAGGATTCACCGTAATACGCTGGCGGTAACTCTTTATGCTTCTTCCAGTAACGGTAGACGATCTTTGGCAAATCATCCTTCCAACGTGGCGTTGGCCCAATGATCAATACAGCAATATTTTCTTTTTTCAGAGTTTCAACTGTTGGCGCAATTAGTTGAAAATACGATGGGTGCCAAGCTTTATAGATCACTACCAAATTTGGCTTCAGTTTTAGTATTTCCTTAAGAGCCACTTCATTGGCCCGCTTACAGAATGGGCCTTGCTCATCAGTTGGAATCAAGCCACCACAGCCTGCTGCAGTAAATTGGGTGACGCTAATTTTGGAATTATTTCTCTCAAGCTCACTAAAGCCAGGATAAATAGATCCTCCATGGGAATCCCCCCACAGCACCAGCTTGTATGGCCTATCGTCATGAATGCACTGTTTTGAAAAGTTGGTGACATCATCACCAATGTCCATTAAGAAGCAAGTACGTTGACGTTGCTCGGCAACCTTATCGAAGGTATAGCCAGAAATTTCTTTCATAAAAAACTTATGGCGGAACGCAATTCCCTTGCGATCAAAGCAGTTGTAGCCCAAGTAGCCAATCAAAATCATTAAAAAGATCAGCGCAATATTTTTATGAGTACGATAGCTCGTATTAAAACGAATCGGTCTCTCTACAAAACGATAAGTGAGCCAGGCTAAAGTAATTGAGATTAAAACCAGTGCGGCACGCATGAATACCGAAGGTGTCTCCCCCTCCTGCAGCCTTGCAAATGCCAATAAGGGCCAATGCCATAGATACAGCGGGAAACTGATTAAGCCAAACCAAACCAAGACCCTATTACTCAGAATATGCTTATTGCACCATGCCGTCGCTCCCGAACCGATGATGAATGCTGCTCCAAGCGTTGGCATCAAAGCCCACCAACCAGGAAAAGCACTCTTCTGATTCAAAATCAGCGCTGCTAACAAAATTAACATCAGACCTAATGCGGAGACCGCGCTTCGATGGGCTAATTTAATTTTCTGCAAAGTAACTGAATGATGAACAGTGCCATAGGCCAATACAGCGCCAATCAACAACTCCCAAAAACGTGTTTGAGGAGAGTAAAAGGTAGCAACTGGGTTGGAGTAGATATTGATGACATTTAAGCCAAAAGAAATCAATCCAATGATCGCAATAGCTGGCAACACTTTTTTAGGCCAACGTGCAATCCACCAAATAAACAGTGGCCAAACAAAATAGAACTGTTCTTCTATTCCCAAGGACCAGAGGTGCAACAAAGGCTTAAGCTCCGCTGCCTTATCAAAGTAACCGCTCTCATTCCAAAGAACCAGATTTGAAATGAATCCTGCACCGCCAGCAATATGCTTACCAAGTTGCGCAAAGTCATCGGCCAGCAAATTGAGCCAACCAAATGCATAACTAAAAAGCAACACAATAAAGAGCGCTGGAAAAATGCGATTAATGCGTCGACTGTAGAACTCTAAAAAACTAAAGTGTTTTTCATCAATATTTTGAAAGATGATGGTAGAGATGAGATAACCAGAAATGATAAAAAAGACATCAACCCCAACAAACCCGCCGCTCAACCATTCAGGAAAGGCGTGAAAAATCAATACGGATAAAACAGCGATAGCGCGCAGGCCATCAATATCCGCTCGATATTTGGGATGGGATAGACCTTCTTTATTAGGGCTCACGCATTTATCTCAGTAGAAAGTGAACTTAAGAATAAAGGATTACCAAGCTTTTCAATAAAAAAGCCACTCAATTGAGTGGCTTTTTGGTTTACCGAAACAAAATTCAATAACTGAGAAATACTTAAGCCTTCTTAGCGTAAGCAGAGCACCAGCCTTTAGCAGCAACTTGCTTGCCAGCAAACAGTGCACAACCGCCAGCAGCAGAACCAGCAGCACCTTGATAGAGGGCGCAATTACTACAAGCTTGTGGAGCAGCATATTTAGCGTACTTTGCTTTATCTACTTTAGATGCATCTGCTTTGTATCCCAATGCAGCAGCTTGTGGATCTGTTTCAGCAACCATGGCTTGAGCTTGTACTTTGCCATTGAGGGCTAAAGTAGCAGCACCAGCGGCTGACATGATCATGAATTGACGACGGGTAGTTTTCATATGGACTCCAGTGGGTTAATAGTTAAATTAAAAGCGAAATAAAAAGTATCAATACCAAGCGATTGAGAAAAGCTTAATTGGCAACTAGAGGGATCATAGAGCAGAAGAAATCAGTTCTGTACCCCGCGCTTAAGTGACTGATTTATATAGGGTATTAGTTGAGAATAATTCTCAACCATTGATTGGCTGGAGTCGAAATTAACTGAATACTGAAGAATCCATTTTGACTAACGCCTCTCCAGCAATGAGAGGAACTCACGTCGCAAGTTGGCATCTTTTAAGAAAGCGCCACGCATCACACTATTGACCATCTTCGAGTCGCGATCTTTCACGCCACGCCATTGCATACAGAAATGATCCGCATCCATCACGATTGCAACGCCAATCGGTTTGATCTTTTTCTCGAGCATGTCTGCCAACTCCACCACCGCCTCTTCCTGAATCTGTGGGCGGCACATTACCCATTCAGTTAAGCGGGAATACTTAGACAGGCCAATCAAAGCGGAATCCTTGCTAGGTAAAACGCCAATCCAAATACGGCCCATGATCGGGCAAAGGTGGTGGGAACAAGCGCTACGAACCGTGATTGGGCCGATGATCATCAGCTCATTAAGGCGACTCACATTGGGAAATTTCGTTAAAGTTGGCTGACCTACATAACGTCCATTAAATACTTCCTGTACATACATCTTCGCAACGCGTCTGCTGGTATTTTGGGTATTGTGATCACTCTCTGTATCAATCACCAAGCTCTCTAATACTGCCTGCATCTTTTCTGCCACCTCATCCACTAAGCCCTCTAACTCACCAGGCTTAATGAATGCGGAAATATTGTCATTCGCATGAAAGCGCGCCTTCTGTGCTTCAATCCTTCGGCGAATCACCACAGACAAAGGTAATCCAGCAGCTTCTTTTTTAGCAATCTTCTTTGCTGGAGTTTTTTGAGATGTGGCCTTGGTGGCTGACTTAGTGACTGACTTAGTTACTGACTTCGTTGCTGACTTAACAGGTAACTTTGCAACTGTTTTTTTAGTGGGCATAAATATACTTTTCTAAATGAATTCCGAGGATGAATCTATATCTGAAAGAAGATCGCAACAACACAAGTAATCCCACATGACCAAACAATAGAGCGAATAGTTGGCCAATCGCCTACGTAACAAATCAAATAAGCAATGCGTGAAATCACAAAACCCAGCGCTAGCAGATCTAACCTGGCTTGGGGTGCGTGCATGAGCGACGCAATGATGACAGCGGCAAAGAAGAGGGGTAGGGATTCAAATAAATTGGCTTGCGCAGCATTGGCGCGTGCCCGAAAGCCTGTTTGCTTAGCAAGCCATGCGCGCGGCTGACCGTTGTCATAACCCTCAAAACCTTTTTTGGCGATGCCGGCAGCAACATATGGGAATAAGCCCATAAATAAGACACACGCAAATGCAATCGTCATGATTTTGTATTTTTAGAGCCGATTCTCGACTCGGTACCGTTCATTAAATTACGGATATTGCTACGATGACGCCAAATCAACAAAGCACAAACTATCAGTAGCGCAATGCCCATTGGATGAAAGCCAAACAGGAATACAAAATAAATAGGTCCAAACACTGCAGCGGCTAAAGCGGCTAAAGATGAGTAACGCATGAACTTGGCAACAATGATCCATGTAGCCAGTGTTGCTAATCCCAAAATCCAATTAATCCCAAATAAAATACCGCAGGCAGTTGCAACCCCTTTACCACCCTTAAAGCCATGAAAGATTGGAAAGAGATGTCCTAGAAATACGGCGACAACTACGCCACATAAAATCCAAGAATTGAGACTTGAAGTCAATGCATCTTGACCCAAAATCATCCGGGCAAGAACCACAGCAACAAATCCTTTTAGCGCATCACCGAGCAGCGTTAGAACGGCAGCACGTTTGTTGCCTGTTCTGAGAACATTGGTTGCACCAGGATTACCAGATCCGTAGGAATGGGGATCCGGCAAGCGCATACACTTACTCACGACTACTGCAAAGGAAATAGAGCCAATCAGGTAGGCAAGCGGAATTAAGAGAATATCCATGCCGCTATCTTAAACACATCTGACAATTTAGGTGCCACGCGGATGATGTTGCTGATGAATTGACTTGAGGCGCTCCCTAGCGACGTGAGTATAGATTTGGGTGGTAGATATATCCGCATGCCCTAACAACAACTGCACCACCCTTAAATCAGCCCCATGGTTCAGCAAATGGGTTGCAAAGGCATGGCGAAGAGTATGAGGCGATAAGGCGACTGGAATATTTGCTTGCAAAGCATAGCGCTTAATGAGTGCCCAAAATGCCTGACGGGTCAGCGCTGAACCAGTATGGCGCCCGATGAAAACTGCGTCTGAAGTTTTGCCTTCTAGCAGTGGTGTTCTAGCATCTGCCAGATACCTGCGTAACCATTGACCTGCCTCTCCACCAAAGGGCACTAATCGCTCCTTGCCGCCCTTGCCATTCACAATCCGAACCACGCCCTCATTTAAACCAAGAGCCACTGTTTTTAAAGAAACAATTTCAGAAACGCGCAGGCCGCTTGCATACATTAACTCCAACATAGTGCGATCGCGTAAACCCAAAGAAGTTTCAATATTCGGGGCATTGAGTAAACTCGTCACCTGATCCTCGCTCAGCGTCTTCGGAAAGCGTAATGCCTGCTTAGCAGCACGCAAACCAATGCAAGGATCGCTTTTGATAAGATTGTTGCGCAGAGCATGTCGATAAAAACGTTTGAATACTGTGAGCCGTCGGTTAGCAGTCGTAGCCTTATCCGCCCTTCGATGGGCAATATAAGCAGTGAGCTCTTTTTCATCTACGGAGTACAAATCAAGATGTGCCGTTTTATATAACCACTGCGCTAACAGTAAAAGGTCTCTACGATAGGCTGTAAGGCTATTTTGAGCTAAGCCATCTTCCAACCAACAAGCATCGCAAAATCGCTCAATCGCCTCCTGGCTAGCAGGGGCTAATTGCGCAGGACTAGAACTATCAGCCAGCCCTGCAACCTTGCCTTGTTTAGTCACGGAAGTTATTAAAGCCCAAAGGTGCTTCTGTTACTTCTTTTTTGAGCAATGCCATGGTTTCTTGTAAATCATCGCGCTTAGCACCGGTAACACGCACCGCATCGCCTTGAATACTCGCCTGTACTTTGATCTTGCTATCTTTAATGATGCGCACTACTTTTTTAGCGAGCTCTTGAGTAATACCCTTTTGGATCTTCATCGTTTGCTTGCGCTTATCGCTACCGATAGTCTCTTTTTTATCATCCTTAAGATAACGTACATCAACGTTACGTTTAGCCATCTTGCCAAAGAGCACATCGCGCACTTGGCCCAACTTGAAGTCATCGTCACCAAATAAAATCAAGGTTTCATCTTTTTGCTCTACTCGACTATCCGAGCCCTTAAAGTCAAAGCGATTGGTAATCTCTTTATTGGATTGTTCAACGGCATTTTTTAACTCAATCATGTCTGGTTCGCACACTACATCAAATGTTGGCATATCAAATCCTTTAATTTTTTACCTTAAAACCCGCTATAGCATTGCCAGCAAGTCCTTTTTTCATGGAAATTGCCGAACACGAATAAGATTGTGGCATGAACTGTGCAAAAAATGCGCCTGCTGCCCCCCAGCCCCTCTCAAATGTATCCCTTGAGAGCAGAAATACTTTTGGCTTGCCCGCTATTGCCGAACTTGCTTATGACATTACCTC
>Ga0118677_10002302_pt1 | contig 38624 bp, 32 predicted proteins | sample AliMusrvi5mmetaG_FD_86154 | JGI IMG/M metagenome (GOLD analysis project Ga0118677, IMG submission 86154) | reverse complement strand
CCTCTTTTCAGCGCCTCGATTTCGGCCTGCACGCCAATTTCGGCAGGAGGGAGGCCGGGAACCCCCATTTCCATTCTTATAAATTTTTCCCCTGTTTCGTTTTCTATTCCATTGATAAGCTTTTTTATCTCACGGATAGAAGCGGTGCCTATACTGCGGATCTTACTCTCCCTGATATGCCGGCTTACTACTTCAAAGTTTATAGGAGTATCGTTCATAAGTCTTAAGGTATGGTGAGGAAACAACAAAAATTCGTCCGCACAAAAATCATAAATTAAATCCAATCCAACAATGATTTAAATCATGGAGAAGCAACAATTTTACTAAGTTTTCAACAGTTTCAAAAAGGAGTCTCGCTTCCGAGATAGCATTTTACCCCAAGTTGAGTGAACAGGTTTTGCACCTCAATAAGTTTTTCACGGGGGATCATTTCAAAGCCGGGAAGCCTGTAGGTATAACCTGCAAGGAGATATTTCTCACGGCCCAGGTGGTGAACCGGGAGGATGTTCAGCTCGTTTTTCCCTGTCGAAAGGATGAACCCGGCCGTAGCTTTTATGTTCTCTTCAGAATCATTCATTCCTGGCACAAGAGGCAGCCTGAAAACCAGCCTTCCTTCGAATCCGGCAGCGATGAGCCTTGCATTTTCGAGAACCAGTTTATTCGAGACTCCGGTCAGCTGTTTGTGCAGGGCGTCATCCATATGTTTGAGGTCGTAAAATATCCATTCGAGCCATTGAAGTGACGGCTGAATATCTTTCCAGGGAATGTTACCGCACGTCTCAACAGCGGTATGGATAAAAGCCTTAAAACATTTTTGCAGAAGTGCTCCGGTGAACTCAGGCTGTGCAAAAGGCTCCCCGCCTGTAAGAGTTATCCCTCCCTGATCGCCCCAGTATTGCCTGTCATGGACTATCCTGGCGTACAGTTCATCCAGGGTCATATAATTACCTCCCTTTGCAAGGGCCCCGGTCAAACATGCCTTCACGCAATCATAAGTCCTGCATTCACTGCATTTCTTCCTGTCAAATTCAAGTTTTTGATCTCCCTTTCCTCCATGAACTGTTATTGCCTGATAAGGGCAGGCCTCAATGCAAAACAGGTCAAAGAGGCATTTCGATTCTTTGTAAAGGGGCTCTGGAAAAGGTTTTATTCCTTCGGGATTTGAGCACCATATGCATCTTAACGGGCATCCTTTAAGGAAGATCAGGGTACGGCAACCGGGACCGTCATGAACGGAAAAACCCTGTATGTCGAAAATATATCCCCCGGTCAATTCAGACTGATCCATTCGAAATCAGCACATTTAGCGGCGATCATATCAGGGTAAGCCAGGGTAGTCGACATGCATTTGCCGAGGAATTCCTTCTCGGCCGTGTATTTGCTGCAGAACTTGCATTTGGCAATCCTTTCCGCCTTTTCACAGAAATTATCTTCGGGAAGGATGTCGTTTTTCGACAGCTTGCATATACCCTTGAACACATCAACGGGAAGGTAGAATTTGCAATCATTGCAGGTATTCATATACTATTGGTTTTTTAATAAGTAGCGAAATGGCGAAATAAAACTTGCAAAATTATCTTTTAAACATTTTTGCTACTTCGCTACCTCGCTATTTATAATTCTTCATACTCAGTCCTTGCTATGACTTCATCCTGGATCTGTTTGCCCAGTTCAACCCAGTATTGGGTAAAGCCGGCAACGCGGACGAGCAGGCTGCGGAACTTGTCCGGATCAGCCTGGGCTTGTTTCAGCATCCTGGAGTCAACAATGTTGAACTGCACATGGAAGCCACCTTTCCGCATATAGGCACGGATCAGTTCCAGGAATTTGCGCGAACCTTCGCGGCCCCTGACTACTGATGGGTGGATTTTCATATTGAGCTGGGAGTTCTGCGATTGAGAATGGTTCCAGCAGGTGGCCGAGCTGAACAATGCATACGGACCATGTTTGTCGGTGCCGGGGTAGGCCGAAACCGAACCATCAGAGAACGTTGTTCCTGAAAGGCGGCCGTCGGGTGTAGCCAGTGTCACGGCTCCCATAGGCCCGTGGGTTGAAACACTGATCTGGCAGGCATACATGGGCTGGTCGTACAGAGAACGGTAATTATGCGCCATTTCACAGAACCAGTCTTCCCATTCCTTGAAAATAGCATCTACATAAGGATCATCATTGCCGAACTTCGGAGCGTCGAGACTCTGGCGGTGGATTTTACGGTATTCACTGAAATGTTCGGCCGGTTTCTGATCAACAAGCGAGTAAGAACCTGTTTCCTGGGCTGTATGATACCCGAAATTGTCAAGTATTGCTTTACGGTATGCTTCCAGTGAATAATTCTTTTCGTCGTAAATGTTCTTTTTAAGGGAAGCCAGGGAATTTACCAGGGTGGTGTTCCCGCAGGACTCTATATTGAAGGTCGTATTGTACCTTGCACCCATCTGCCCGAGGTCGCGCCCTTTTTCAAGACAGTCGGGTTTAAGCATGGAATTCACCAGCGACGGGCTGATCTTTCTCCATGCATCATGCTGCACATTGTTTGTAAGCGCAAGCACATGCACCGCCCTGCTGAAATAATCCCTGAATCCCTGCCAGACTTCCTCGTATGTTTCAAGTTTATAGCCGTGGCTGGGGAATATTCTTTCGCCGGTACGCATATCTACGCCGTCGAAGATCACGGTCTCCAGTATTTTCGGAAGAGAGATGAAATGGACTCCCACGCTGGTTGCAGGTGCCGAGCCTCCGGGGATCCAGTGGATCATGCCGTCGAGGTTCAGAGGCATCCAGCTTCCGGGGCTTGATTCCAGGCATCCACCGATGGCCCAGGCGCGTGCTTCTTCCATCATCATCCCCTCGTGGCCGTAGTTATTCAGGATGAATTCCATGGCAACCTGGTTGTTCACCCAGGCAGGATAACCTGCACCGGCTTTTGTGCATTCGATGCCCTTAAGAAGGAATTCCTCAGGTGCTTTTTCATCATAAAGTACAGACAGGGTAGGCTGAGGAGTTTCACAACTGATACCTGTTTCAAGAATGAGCATCTCAAGCTCGTTGGCTGCCGATGTTCCATCCTTGTTCAGCCCGCCTACACAAAGGTTGTTGAAAGTATTGCCTGATAAAACACCTCCGACCACACCCATGGAGGCAAAACAGTCGATCTCGGTGAATTTGATACGCATGCATTCCAGAAGTTCAATGGTCTTTGCGCGGTCGATCAGCCCCCTGTCGACATCCCTTTTCCAGAAAGGATAAAGCACCTGGCCAACCCTTCCCGGCGAGAGGCCGGAAATGGCGTCTTCATTCAGCACGGCAACATGGAATATCCACAACATCTGCAGTGCATCGTGAAAATCCCTGGGCGGGTTAGCCGAAATATGTTCAAGCCTTTCAGCCATTTCGGTATATTCAGCTTTCTGTTTTTCTTCTTTTTCAAGTGAGGCCAGGAAGCGTGCCTCTTCGGCATAATTCAGAATCCATGATTTGACCCCCTGCAGCATGGTGACCACACCTTTGTAAAAATACAGGCGGTCCATTTCAGGATAACCTGCCACTTCGGCAATGCCTTCTTCGCACATCCTGATTATGCCGTCGATGCCGTATTGCAGGGGGTAATAATAGTTTACCACTTCACGTCCCTGGGGAAGGGTATAACCCGAGTCGAACATGCAGATGACCGAACGCATTATGGCTTCCTTTTCCTTGTAGCCCGGCACCATCTGCTCATATTTATGACCCACATCATCCACGGAACGGTTCTTCCATCTTTTTGCAACCTCTAGCATAACAGGCATTTCTTCAACCCTTAAGCCGAATTTACCGGCAATCGATATGACCTTGCCCACCGACTTTGTCACATTGCCGCCGCCTTTGCCAACGGTTGTAAAAGTATCCGCTGTAAGCTTGCCCGATTCAAGGGCTTCCTTGTAAAGCTTGTCCTCGGAGGCCATGAAAAACGCTTCCGATAACCATGGCATTGGATAGGAACTGCGGAGATAAGAGGCCTTGCCCATGGCGAGGAGTTCACCGGGATAAATTACAGGCGTCAGGTGCTCGAAACCCGCCTTAAGGCTTTCGGCACGGCGGATGATGGGGATCTCCCCGTCAAGTTCATCCCAGCACCGGGTATACCAATAAGGAAATTCCATAGAAGTGGACGACTTGGCGCTGAAATACAGATCACGTGCTTTGCCGGCCCGTTGGGTTGGCTGTTGCTTCTTCTCACGGTCTTCAACCTTATCACCCGGTTTATTACCGTAATAATTGATAGCTTCGTTCTGACATTCCATGAAATCATCGGTTGATTGCCCCGCCTTGCTCATATGCTTATTGTTAGATATGCAAATGTAAGAAAAGTAGCGAAGTAGCGAAATAGCGAAGTAGCGAAATAATATTTAGCGAAATAATTCACACAAGCCGCATCGAAATGATTCGAACAATTTCGCTATTTCGCTACCTCGCTACTTAGTTCAGTGTAAGATCCGGGGGGTAATTCGCCCATATCGCATAGTCCTGCCCCATATGCTTCAGGTAATTGCTCCAGAGCAGTTCGGGCTTGCTGTCAATCACTTCCCTTGCCGTGGTATGCGACAACACCCATGAATTTTCACTGATCTCGCGCTCGAGTTGAGCGGGATTCCATCCTGAGTAGCCTACAAAAAAACGAATCTGGTTCTCGCCTATCAGGCCTTTGCGGATACAGGATTTGATGGTTGCGATATCACCTCCCCAATAAAGACCTTTCATGATCTTCAGACTGCCATTGATGTCATCAAGGGTGTGAATGAAAAACACGCTGTCGGTCTTCACCGGCCCGCCCAGGTAAACTTTGAAATCAAACTCACTGAGATCATCGAATATCTCGGGCAACCTCATCTCGATCGGCTTGTTGATGATCACCCCGAAAGTTCCTTCTTTGCTGTGCTCGGCGAGCAAAACAACAGACTGCTTGAAATAATAATCCTGCAACGAGGGTTCCGAAATCAGAATGATCCCCTGCTTCGGTCCTTTGATCTGACGGTCCATCCTTTTCCTGGTCAGTTTATGTCACAAACGTACACGAATTTGATTACTTTTGCAAGTGAAGCAAAAAATCCCGGCTGGGGCCGTTAAAGCCTGCAGCAGTATTTACAGGGTAAAGATAATACGAATTCATGCCAAAGTCCAGCAACCAGGATAAACTGATTAAATTGTCGGCCGAGTTCCCCTTTTTTATCTACGAGGACTTTGCTTTCTCACTGGAATCTGACGGACTTCATGCGAAGTTCCATTTTAATCTTGGCGGCAGGTACCATTTTCATCCTTCCCTTTTCATTCCCAGGCATAACTGGGCTTATACCGACGAGATACTTCAATCACTTTTGCCTTCCCTGGTCTTCCATATCGGGATGATCGAACTCATCAGCTACTGGAAGGCAGCCTGCCCGCCGACCGTGATCATCAAACCTGCCGGGCTCAGCAAGACGCAGATCTCATGGTGGAAGAAACTGTATTTTCTCGGCCTGGGCGAGTTCTTTTACCTGAATTCACTGGAGGTTGATGAAAATACCTTCATGGATATCAAAACTGAAGGTGATGTTTTTAATGTTGTGGCTACGCCGGATGTGGGAGCGGGTGTGATCATACCGGTAGGAGGGGGCAAGGACTCGGCAGTCAGCCTGGATCTGCTGAAGAATTCCTTTGATGCAATTCCCCTGGTACTGAACCCGCGTGGCGCAACATCCGCAGTCATTGAAGCCTCGGAAATACCTGCAGGTAAGGCCATTTTCCTCAGGAGAACCATCGATCCCCTGTTGCTGGAACGCAATTCAAAGGGCTTTCTTAATGGGCATACGCCTTTCTCGGCCCTGCTGGCCTTTATTACCCTGACCACCGCGATGCTGACAGGAAACCGGTATATCGTTCTTTCCAATGAATCCAGCGCAAACGAAGCTACCATCCCTGGTACAAACATCAATCACCAGTATTCAAAATCTATAGAATTTGAGAATGACTTCAGGGAATATGTGAGTAAATATATTACCCGCGACATAGAGTATTTCAGTTTCCTTCGCCCTCTGAATGAATTGCAGATCGCCTGGCTTTTCTCCAGGTTGCCTGCTTACCACAAGGTGTTCCGATCATGTAACGCTGGCAGCAAAACCGACAGCTGGTGCGGGAGCTGCCCCAAATGCCTGTTCACATTTATCATACTGTCACCATTTTTGGATAACGAAATCCTGGAAAACATATTCGGGAAAAACCTGCTTAATGAACCGGGCTTGCTAACAACGCTTCAGCAGTTCACGGGGGCCGCCAAAGAAAAGCCTTTCGACTGCATTGGCACGATAGCTGAAGTAAATCTTGCCTTATGCGAGGCCATCAGGAGACAAAAGGAGGCTGAACTTCCTGAATTGCTCAGGATTTACAGGGATTCTCCTGAATATGTCCGGTATGAAAAAGAGGATTTCATGGCTGCACTGGGCTCATGGTCACCCGGCAATCTGCCGTATGCTTTCAGTAAGATATTAAAAGCTGCATTGTATGATTGATTTCCTGAAACAGAAACTGGGGGCCTTTAAGATTGCGATCCTGGGTTTCGGGAGGGAAGGTCAGTCTTCGTATTCCCTGATAAGGCAGGCATTTCCTGAAAAGCGTTTACTTATAGCAGACCTGCATGAAGAGGTTCAACTGCACCCTTTGCTGAAAGATGACAGCCTTATCGAATTTTATACAGGCGACAATTACCTTGATGTTGTAAATCATTGTGACAAGATCATGAAAAGCCCCGGAGTGAGGATCAACCATCTGAGCCCCGGGGTGGAGCATTCGAAGATACTTTCCCAGACCTCGCTGTTCCTTGAAAAATACGGGAAACAGGTCATAGGTATTACGGGGACCAAAGGCAAAAGCACTACCTCAAGCCTCATCCATCATATTATCGGCCTTTCGGGAAGGGATTCCTGCCTGGTGGGGAATATAGGATCCCCGGCTTTTCATTTTACCGACAGGATAAAGAAGGATACGCTTGTTGTATTTGAACTTTCATCGCACCAGCTGGAATATACAGCGGCATCACCGCATACAGCGGTACTGCTCAACCTTTTCCAGGAACATCTCGATGCCTACCCCTCTTACCAGGCATACCAGCTCGCAAAACTTAATATCGCCAATTACCAGGACGAAGATGATTTTCTTATTTACCATTCCTCCGATAACCTGATCCAGGGCCATTTTTCAGCGCCTCGAAACAGTGCCCGCCTGTTCCCGTTCTCACTTAGTATGCAGCAAAGGCCGGGTATTTTCATCAGGGAGAATTCCATCTTTTTCAGCGACGGGCGTAACGAAAGGGCTGTATGGAAGCTGGAGCAGAAGCGATACCTTAAGGGTGAGCACAATCTGAAGAATATCATGGCGGCCATCGGGGCCTGCGTACTCAACGACATCTCCGATGAAACCATCAGGGAAGGCATACTTACATTCAAAGGCCTCGAACACCGGCTGGAATATGTTGGGGAGCACAGGCTGATCCATTTTTATAACGACAGCATTGCTACCATTCCCGAGGCAACGATTGAAGCGATAAAGTCGCTTCCGAACGTGGATACGGTGATCCTGGGAGGTTTCGACAGGGGTATAGATTACAGTCAGCTTGCTGATTTCCTTGCCGCATCTCAGGTAAGGAACCTTGTACTGTTAGGCGCCGCCGGCAAGCGTATAGGTGAATGCCTGCAGTCAACCGGTACTCATCCGCAGAAATTATTTTATATAAACCGCTTCGATTTTCTGAAGGAGATTGTATTCCGTGAAACCAGGCCAGGTTACGCCTGCCTGCTGTCTCCTGCTGCTGCCAGTTATGATGAGTTCGCGAATTTCGAAGAAAGGGGCAAACGCTTCAGGGAACTTGTAAAGTCATGAGGAAAAAAATAGTGTCCCAGGTGTCAGTTTTTTCCTATTTCGCTACTTCGCTACTTCGCTACTTCGCTACTTCATTTTTCGCTACTTCGCTACCTCGCTACTTCGCTATTTTCCTTCTTTTCCCGTGTTTTATTTTTTTGCCACATTCCGTCACTGCCCAGAATTCCACCTATGACCTTCAGGTCGGCCTGTATATCCGGACATACAGCCCCATTGCGGTTGAAGAAATGAACCAGTTCCGTATCCCGGCAAGCATCACTCTTGCCCAGGGGATCATTGAATCCGGTGCAGGGCAGAGCCCGCTGGCAAAAGAAGCCAATAATCATTTCGGGATTAAATGCCATAGTGATTGGGCAGGGCCTACCTACCATCAGAACGATGAGCATGCCCATGAGTGTTTTCGTAAGTACAGCCATGCCGAGGAATCCTTTCATGACCATTCGTATTTTCTGACGCAGAGAGAGCGTTATAAGGTGCTGTTCAAACTTGACATTACTGATTACCGCGGTTGGGCTGAGGGTCTTGCGACAGCGGGATATGCAACAAACAAGCAATATCCGGCGATGCTGATCCGCACCATAGAGCAGTACCAGCTATATCTTTATGACAAGCAGGGCTATGTAGCTTCAGATGGCACAGGCGCCGGCGTCGACTATTCCCGTTATGCCTGGATCTCTGCATTTCAGGGTTCAGGTTACGCCGGTGACGGGCGAAAAATTTATAGGAACAACGGCCTGAAATGCATAGTCGTGCGTGGCAGCGACAACCTCGCCAAATTATCGGAGCTGCTGGGTGTTTCTGCGAAAAAGCTTATGAAATACAATGACCTGAAATACGCAGGTTCGCTTGAACCAGGGCAGGTGGTTTACATGCAGCAGAAGAAGCGGAAAGCCGCCATTGCTTCACATGCTGTAAAGGCAGGGGAAACCCTTTATGAGATATCACAGAGATACGGAATTAAAATGAAATTACTGCTGAAGCGCAGCGGGATGAGTGAAGGGATGCAACCATTTCCCGGCCAGATACTTCTTCTGAGATAATTTTCGCTTTGATGATCTTTCTGTACCACCTTACCTTGCAGGTATGTGGTAGTTTTTGAGGTAAGAGCCTGAGCCAACAAACAGGTTCAGTGAATTGTCATCATCCAGGTGCCCGATGTCAAACGGTGTGGTGCCGTCAATGCCTGGTTCCATAGGGTAATAGCCTTTTGAGTCGAACAGGAAAAGCTCACCCGTTTCGGGGATGGTAACGCCTATCATGGCTATATTGTTAAGGCGGTCATGAAGGACAAAGGGGGCCCGGGTTATCTCCCTCCTGAATACGTAGGAGTATATCAGTTTGTTTGAGCGGTTGAAATAATAAATCTTGTTCTTGTCAACAAAAATATATTCAGGGACAATGCTTCCTATCACATTTTCATTGAAGAACCAGTGCTGGCTTGAGAACCGCCCAAGGGAAATCTCAACAGTCCTGCCGTTCTCCTGGATGAAGTTTAGTTTGCCGCTTGAGCCCGTGGTGAGAAACAAGCCATTCTGTGCCATACTCACGGGATAGAAGGTTGAATGGTCGGCAGGCCTGAACATAGGTGCGACCTTTATTCTCTGCCGGCCCTGCCTGTCGGTGATCATCAGGTTGTTCTCTTTGTCACGGATAAAAAAGAAGTCTTTATGATTTGACACCATATACTCCACCGGATACTTTATCTCGGCCTTCAGCTGAGGTCTTTCCCAGGTGATGACTGAATGCCCGAGGAGGTCAAACTGGTATACGCGTTTGTCTTTAAATGCGATAAAGATCCTGTAGTCCCCCTGCTTGTTGAAATTCACTATCGTCAGGGGATTCGTGGCAGGGATGGGGAACCTCATCGGATAATTACTGGCAGGCTGGCCGTCGCTCCTGACCAGGTAGAGGTGGGAGTCGGTATTGAAGAAATAAAAGAGGGTATCGCTGCCCGGTATGAGAACGGGATGTATCTTTGACAGGATCTTCCCCATGAAATGCAGCTTCCATCTCAGGATGCCGTCCGATCCGTACTGGTAAATATTGTTCAGGGTGTCCCTTACAAGGATGGTAGGATCTCCTTTTGCCATAGTGTTTAATACCTGGGGGCTCCCGGTTACCGTTGTATCCAGCTTTGCTTTCCACCGTAAGGGTCCTTCTTTCTGGAGGTTCGGAGTGTACCCTATGAAGATGCCCGTATAGAACATTTTTTCCGTGGCGGTATACTGTATCCCAACAGGATGGAATTTCTTAAGGCTGTCAAGCCAGGGATGCAGGGTTGCAAGCAGGGGATCGTTCATCATCCTTGTAAGAATGCCCGGTGCATGTAATGTGTTGAAATACATGAATATGTTCGACTTCTGAGAGAGTTTTCCCTTAAATTCAAGGAAATCTTTATTCTGTCCCAGGGTATAACCTGAGATATATTCATCGATCAGGAACTTGATGGCTTGAGGGTCCCGGCCAAAAACGAGGGCATGGTTCAGGAAAGTGATATAAGCCTGGCCTGCGGGTTCAAACAGGCTGCCGAAAAGATTCTGCAAGACATTATTAAAGTGCAGCCCGATGATCCTGAATCCCTTGTATTTAACCGAGTCCTTTTTCAACCCCATCCTGATCCTGAGGCTGTCGAGGAGGGATACTACAAGAACCGAATCCCTCACCTGGAAAGCCGCATATACCCTGTCGCTGCCGTGGCCTGAATCGCTTTCCTGTGCGAAGACGATGGCCTGTTTTCCCATCCAGGGCAGGAAAAAGTCGGAAAGACTGATGCGGTACTTGCTATTCATCCGGTTCAGTCCATTCTGGTTCCCGGCTTCAAGCTCGTCCTGGCGGTTCCTGAGCTCAAGACGTTCGAAATAGGTTGTAAGGTCTCCCCATCCGAAGAAAGAAAACCACGAGATATTCTCAGGGATAACCGAACTGAGTTCTTCAGCCTGTGGTTTTTGACCTGTAAAGAGATTCAGGTAATGAAGGGTTGTGTCATCTGCCAGAGTATAACCGTTAAGGAAGAGCTCATCCTTTTTGATGATCACATCCAACCCGCTCCATGACCCCAGCTTTGCAAGCTGAATCAGTGCCATATGGTTTTCGGTTCTCGAGATCTTCGACAAAGCAAGTGCAAGCATGCGGTAATTCACATAAATGTTCGCGTCGGCTTTTTTACCCGAGGGAGCTTCAACCTTTTGGAACCCTGATGCCTGGAAGGCCGGTGTGTTGAAGGTGAGCCTGTCAATCGATTTTTTAACCAGGTCGGCATAAAAACTCCCGATGAAAACCCCTTTTACAATGGTATAATAGAAGGGGGATGTCTTCTCTCCGAGCTGAAGCCTGCGGATGCTGGTAGATGCGTAGGGTGACTGCATGATCTTTACGGAGTCACCGAACAGCTCCTTTGCAAATCCATCTGCTGCAAGCCCCGGGTCACGGCCGGGAGCTGAAGTAAGGAATACCACCCCGAACCTGGTCTTCCCACTAAGCGAGAGTGTCACGATCAGGTTGTATCGCTGAAGCACGGCGTTTATCTTTTCGTTCCTGCGGCTGATTGAATCAAAGAGGTGCAGCTCGTTCTTTATCGCCCTGATTACGGGATAATGGCTTAGCGATTTCCAGATCAGGCTTGACCTGTTAAGTTCTTCCCAAAGGTTGCCCGGCTTGTTGATCTTGATGATCAGGGCTGTGTTGTCGGGAATTGCATTGAGGGGAGATTCTTCAGGCTGGCTTGTGAACCTGGCAAGGCTAAATATACCCCAGGAGATCAGGATGACCATGACGGCGGCAGCCGCGACAATGTACCAGGTCTTCCACATCTTCATAAGGCCAGTTTTAACTGTTCATACAACCTGAAACTCATGCGGTGATGAACGCAAGGGCCAAAATTGTATATTGCATCCCGGTGGTAACGGCTTGGATATCCTTTGTTTCTTTCCCAGCCATACTGCGGAAATTCCTTTCCTATCCGGCACATGTGATCATCCCGGTACGTCTTGGCCAGGATCGATGCGGCAGCGATTGACATGAATTTCGCATCCCCTTTAATAATACATTGATGGCGGATGTTGCCCACCGGTTTGAATTGGTTCCCGTCGACAAGGATCAGCTCAGGGCTTTGTTTCAGCTTCAGGATGGCATGATGCATGGCAAGGAATGAGGCGTTGAGGATGTTGATTTCATCGATGGTCACAGGGTCGACAATACCTAGAGCCCAATCCAGGGCGTCTTCCTCTATTTGCTTCCTGAGAAGCTCCCGTTTCACTGCCGAAATCTGCTTTGAGTCGTTCAGCTCTGCATTCCTGTAACCTTTTGGCAATATCACCACAGCGGCAAATACGGGCCCTGCAAGGCAGCCCCTGCCGGCTTCATCAACTCCTGCCTCAACTAAAACACCTGTAAATGAGCCCTGTAACATAAGTTACACGTTTACTGAGGGTTGTAAAAATACGAATTAACCAGGATCATCAGAAAATAGATAAGGAAGATGATCTCGGCCCAGCGTTTTTTCTTTATCCCGAGAAAAGCGGATGTAAGAAGGAGGGTCAGGGTTGGAAAAAGCATGACCAGGTGGAATACAACAAGAGTTGTAGAATAGGCCACCGAAGGGAATGAGATCAGGATGAGCCAGGCCACAAGATAGGTCTTGGCCCGTATCTCGGCAGTTTTTTCCATTGGCCCCCTCATCAGGTAATATAATCCCCAGATCGCCAGAATGAGTGTGAATATCCCGATAATCCAGTCATCGGTATGAAGATGGATAGGGTAGAAGAACAGGGATGAAATCATCTTTGCATACACACCAACTTGTTGCTTTAACTGGTCGGTCAGGAAATACCAGGTGGCAAGAAATATGAAAGGAGTTAGGAAACCGATAAGGGCTGCAGAAGACTCCCTCCATTTACTGGAACGGAACAGCACGAAACTTACAGGGACTATTAACAGCATCAGGACGTAAGGGAAATAGAACAATGAACCTATCGCTGAAAAGAATCCTGAGCTGAATATGAGGTCAAGGTCTTCGGCCCTGCTGTATGACAGCATCAGGTTATTCAGGATGATGAGTGAAGTGAGTATAGTGATGTTTAAGGGGTTAAGGGTGAGGTAAATTGGTGAGGAACTCATCATGATAAGAAAAATGAGAGAGGCAAGTGATGAGTTCTTAAGAACAAGTTCATGTTTATTTAACAGGATGTTCAGCAGCCAGCTTTCAATCAATACCAGGATAAAGGCGAAGATGACGGCAATGTGAGGGAACCCGTTTAATAAGGTGTATAAAAGGGAATATAAGGGAACGGGCCCTTCGGGAGCCGGCATAGGAGGAGGCTGAATGAAAGCTTTGCCCCAAAGTATGAGCCCGACCAGTGCTATTACAAGGTACTGGATAGGGAAACTGGAGCGGAAGAAGCGTATGAACATATAAATTAAATAGCGAAGTAGCGAAATAGCGAAGTAGCGAAACTAAAATTATTAATTCTAAGCATTAAATAAGTATTGTAAAAATTTAAGATATCTATGTATGACAAAAGAATTTCGCTACTTCGCTATTTCGCTATTTCGCTACTTACAGATCAAAACCAATATCCCTCCTGAAGTACTTCCCTTCAAACTGTATCTTTTCGACGTTCCGGTATGTCGTTGTAAGCGCTTCCTCCATGTTTGCCCCCAGTGAGGTCACGGCAATGACCCTTCCGCCGTTGGTCAGCACTTCTCCTTCTTTCCTGCTGGTTCCGGCGTGAAAAACCATTGAACCATCAACCTTATCCTCCCCATGGATGGATTTTCCTTTTTCATAGGCTTCGGGATATCCTTTTGAAACGAGCATGACGGTTGCGCAGGTCCTGGGATCGGTGATGATCTGCATGGTACCGAGCTTTCGTTCTGCAACAGCAGTAAACAATTCAACCAGGTCATTTTTTATTCTCGGCACAACTGATTCAGTTTCAGGATCGCCCAACCTGCAGTTATATTCGATAACATACGGATCCCCGTTCACCTTCATCAGTCCAAAGAAAATAAAGCCGGTATAATCCAGGCCGTCCTTAATAAGTCCTGCGACAGTGGGCCTTATGACCCGGTCTTCAACCTTTCTGAGGAATTCCCTGTCGGCGAAGGGAACCGGGGAAACAGATCCCATCCCGCCTGTATTGGGGCCCGTATCTCCTTCCCCTATCTTTTTATAATCTTTTGCTTCAGGCAGGACAAGGTAGGAACTACCATCGGAGATCACAAATGCCGAGCATTCGATACCTGAAAGAAATTCCTCAACCACCACTTTTTCTGATGCCTGGCCGAACTTGGAGTCCTTCACCATGGCAGTAAATTCATTCAGGGCTGATGATTCGTCAGGGCAGATCACCACTCCTTTGCCTGCAGCCAGTCCGTCGGCTTTAAGTACATACGGTGGTTTAAGGGAGCGGATAAAGGCATAGCCTTCCTCAAGATTCGTTGCATCGAAAGTCTTATATGCTGCAGTGGGTATCCCGTGCCTGATCATGAATTGTTTTGCAAAATCTTTGCTGCCTTCAAGGGCTGCGGCTTTTGCAAGCGGGCCGATTACAGGTATTTTATTTAACAACGGATCGGCAAGGAAAAAATCATGGATCCCTTTCACCAGAGGGTCTTCGGGACCGACAACCAGCATGTTAATTCCTTTGTCAAGCACAAACTTCCTGATGCCGTCGAAATCATTGACGTTTAGAGCAACATTCTCGCCGCATGAGGAAGTGCCGGCATTACCCGGGGCTATAAAAAGTTTCTTCAGCAGTGGGCTTTGTGTAATTTTCCAGGCCAGGGCATGTTCCCTCCCTCCTGAACCAAGTAACAGGATTTGCATAGACGATCAGGATTTAAGAGCCTTTTCTATTGATTCCCAAAGGCGGTCGGAAGTTTTCTGCCAGTTAAATATATCCTGCCTCCTTCGGCCACGTACGATAAGGTCTTCGCGGATGCTTGAGTAATTAGCTATCTTGTATAAGGCGTCGGAAATGCTTTCCGGACTGAAAGGATCCACGAAAAGGGCTGCATCACCTGCAACCTCGGGCATGGATGTAACCCTGGAGGTGATCACCGGGACTTCACAGCGGAAAGCCTCAACAATTGGGATGCCGAAGCCCTCGAAATAAGATACATAGGTGAGGGCCAGGGCTGACCCCAGCACGCTTACCAGCTCGTTAATTTCAAGCCTTCCGATAAAGACCACATCATCCGAAAAGACCATTTCCTGGAATGCCAGGTCAATTTCGCTGGTCCACCATTTTTTTGCACCTACAATTAGAAGTTTTACGTGGGATGGATTTGATTTTTTAAACAGGTCGAAAGCCCGGAACAGGTTGGCCAGGTTCTTCCTGGGATGCAGCGAACCAATAAAAACAAAGTACGGGCAGCCCTCGGAATACTCCTGCCTGGTCTTTTTCTTCTCTTCATCACTAAGGGGATGGTAAGCTTCATTGTACCCGTCGTACACCACGTCGATCTTGGCAGGGTCAACATGATATTGTTTGACAATATCCTCTTTTGAATATTCGGAAACAGTGGCTATCCTCGTTGCCCTGGCTGCATATTTAGGAAAATAATACCGGTAATATTTCCGTGTCCAGAATGGAAGGTCCTGGGGATAATGCTCGAAATTCAGGTCATGGAAAACTGCCATTGACTTTACGTCGGTCTTAAGCGAAAGATAACCGTCGGGAGAAAGGAAGAGATCCGGCTTCAGTTTTTTGAACAGGGCAGGTAACGTGATCTCAAACCAAAAGTAATACAGGAAAGGATGCCTCGCATGGGGATACTGTATGACCGGTGTAACATTGTCGGAAAACAGAAACTCCTCATTGTACTCACGGTCAAAAATGAAATAGAAACGATGCTCAGGATGCTGGCTTGTAATTCTCTTAAGAGATTCATAGGTAAACCAGCCTATTCCTTCCAGCCTGTTTCTGATCAGCAGCCGGGTGTTGACGGCAATATTCATTGAATTGTTTAACTTTGTCACAAATATCATAATATTTTTCAATGATTGTTCCTGAAATTTTTCCCGCGGGAACAGGAAAATTGAAAACAGATGCGTCGGAAATTCCTAACAAACCTCGGTTTCCTGTTATTCCTGAATCTGCTTATCAAGCCTTTCTGGGTCTTTGGTATTGACAGGACCGTACAAAACCTTGTGGGAGTAGAGGCTTTCGGGTTCTACTTCGTTGTTTTCAATTTTTCATTTCTTTTCAACATTTTGCTTGACCTGGGCATAACAAACTTTAATAACAGGAATATTGCCCAGAATCATCACCTGCTGAGCAAGCATTTTTCAGGTATTCTGCTGATGAAGATTCTTCTTGGATTTTTATACCTGGCAGTGACTTTCTTTGTCGCTTTCTGGAAATATAATCCTGACCAGCTGAAAATTCTTGGCGTTTTGGCGCTAAACCAGTTCCTGATCTCATTCATACTTTACCTCAGGTCCAATATTTCGGGATTGCTGATGTTCAAAACCGACAGCGTTCTTTCGGTGCTTGACCGGCTGCTCATGATCATTTTCTGCGGAGTCCTGATCTGGGGCCATGTTACAACTACTCCGTTCAAAATAGAATGGTTTGTTTATTCCCAGACTGCGGCTTATGCGCTTACTGCACTTACAGCATTGGCGATAGTAATCAGGAAAGCAAAATTCAGAAGGCTGAACTGGAACTGGCCGTTCTTCCTGATGATCATGAAGCAAAGCGCTCCCTTTGCCCTTCTTGTATTATTTATGACATTCTACAACAGGCTGGATCCTGTCATGCTTGAAAGTCTTCTTGACAAGACAAAAGGGAACCAGCAGGCAGGTATATATGCCTCCGGTTTCAGGATATTCGATGCAGTGAACATGATAGCCTACCTGTTCTCGGTATTGCTGATCCCTGTTTTTTCGAGGATGATCAAGCATAAGGAGAATATTGAACATATGGTAAAGATGGCGTTTACCATGATCATCACACCAGCTATCCTGGTTGCGATCGGATCATATTTTTACAGTGTTGAACTGATGTCGCTGCTCTATAACACCCATATACAGGATTCGGCCAATGTTTTTCAGGTACTGATGGGAGGCTTCGTGGCAGTATCAACGACTTATATTTTCGGGACCCTGCTCACTGCAAACGGAAACCTTAAAGAACTGAATATTATTGCATGCTGCGGGTTGGTGATCAACTTTTTCGGCAATGTGATCATGATCCCGAAGATGCTGGCCATAGGCTCGGCGTATTCAAGCCTGATCACACAGTTTACTACCGCAGTTGTACAGGTCATTCTTGCTGTGAAAGTTTTTAAAATGAAACTGAATTTCAGATACGTTTTTACACTCTTGCTATATGTGATAGGAGTCGCCATGTTTAACATGCTGTCACGTATTTTTCATGTCCATATCCCTTTTATACCCGAACATCTGAGCTGGATGGGAGGGTTCCTCCTGATGATCCTGGCATCTGTCGTGCTCGCCTTAACATTAAGGCTGTGGAGTGTAAGCTCACTGCTGAGAATACTGAGAACCGAGCGCTGACAACCTTAGCTGTCGGGGTTCTTGTTGTTTTGGTAATTTTGCCTACCTTTGAAACAAATTTCATCCCCCATCTCTATGGACGGTTTCGAAAAGAAGACGGAAGAATTCAATTCTTCCAACCTGGTGATCTTTCTCTATAAATGGAGAAAACCATTGTTCATTGTTATGCTAAGCGCCCTTTTTGGTTCCTGGTTTTTCTCCCTTCCCTGGTTCATTACCCCGAAATTCAAATCGACGGTGATCATGTTCCCTGCCAGTACTAATTCCATTTCAAAAGCCCTGCTCAGTTCGCAGTATTCCAAAGGCCAGGACCTGGTTGAGATAGGGGAGCAGGAGCAGGCCGAACAGCTGTTGCAGATCCTGAACTCCAGCCGCATCCGTGACCGCATCATTTATAAGTTCCACCTGATGCAGCATTACAGGATCGACACATCCGCCGATTTCAAGTATTCCAAGCTATACAAGGAGTACGAAGAAAATATAAGCTTCCGCCGTACCGAATTCATGGCTGTACAGATCACTGTTTATGACGAGAATCCCCAGTTTGCAGCCGACATCGCCAACGGTATTTCATCCCTGCTCGATACCGTGAAAAACGAAATGCAAAGGCAGCGTTCAGTAAAGGGACTCCAGATCGTAGAGCAGGAATACAATGACCTCCTGAAAGAAAAGAATAATATTGTTGACTCACTTGTAAAACTGGGATCCCTCGGAATAAACGACGTGGAATACCAGTCGGAGGTGCTGAACCAGGCACTGGCTGGTGCCATCACCAGCGGAAACCGAAATGCGCAAACCGCCCTTCAGAAGAAGCTGGATGTGCTCGGGAAATACGGTGGAGTTTACATGTCGCTAAAAAGCGCCCTTGAATTCAAGACCGAACAGCTCACCCTGTTACAAACCAAATACAAGGAAGCGAAAGTCGATGCGGAAACAAGTCTGCCTGTGAAATTTGTAGTCAGCGATGCATATAAAGCTGAAAGGAAATCCTACCCCATGCGATGGCTGATCATGCTGGTGTCTACCGTGTCAGCCTTATTCCTGGCAGTGATAGTGATCATGGTGATGGGAAAAATAAATGCATATAACACACACAAGAATTTCCAACTGGGACAGTCATAATCAATCAAGATCAAAAGATAAATTTCAGATATATGGATAACTTCTTTAATAATGCAAAGCTGCTTGATATTATTATCAAATGGAAGTACCACCTGGTTTCCATTGTTGTTGCAGCAATCCTGCTTTCGGTATTGTTCTCGAGCCCCATTTTTATTACGCCTTTGTACAAGTCATATGCCGTTGTTTATCCATCTAACATCTCCCCGTACTCTACTGAGAACGAAACTGAGCAGATGGTACAGATGCTGCAGTCAAGGGACATCCGCGACAGCGTGATACATAAATTCAATCTTCCGAAGCATTGGGGAATTGATTCTACCTATGAGTATTTCATGAGCACCATGGTATGGTACTGGGAACAGAGGGTAAGGGTTGGTAAAACCCCGAATGAAGCCGTAGAAATTGAAGTTGTTGACCCCGATCCGAAAATAGCCTGTGACATGACATCAGCCATCATCAAGTATTACAATTTGAAAGTAAGGGGGCTGCATAAGGAAAAATTTGGTGAAGTAGTTGATAACTACAATTTCATCATGGACAAGAAGCAGAAATACATGGACTCCCTCAGCAAAGAGGCTGTTGCACTTGGAACGAAGTTCGGCGTTCTGGAGTATGAAGGCCAGACCAGGGAGGTAATGCGTGCTTATTTCTCGAACAAGGGAAGCAGCGAGGTTCAGAAATACAAACACAATCTTGAGGAACACGGGGGGGAGATGCTGAAGCTTGGCGAAATGATGCGTTCCGAGTCTGAAGCTCTTGCCACACTCAAACTGGATGCCGATAGGGCTCTGATGGATTACAACAGGAATTATACTCATGCAAATGTGCTGAGCAAACCCTTTCCGGCCGACAAAAAATCGTTCCCGGTGCGTTGGCTCATTGTGTTAGGGTCAACCCTCGCAGCACTGTTTCTTTCAGTCATTATTATCGGGTTCATTGAAAACAGGAAGAAAAATTCCCTGAATGCCGCTAACCAGGGCTAAAATAGATGAAATAAAAAGCTACCTGAAAGGAGAAAATTTCAGGTATACTTTTTTTTATGCGATCAGCGGATTGTTTATCCTGCTTAATGCATACATGGTTTACCGTAATATTTACTATACGCTCTTTATCCCTCTGGCGCTTGTAATACTTTATATTTTCTTTTACCGGGTTGATTATGTTTTGCTGCTGATCACCTTTTTCACACCTCTGGCAATAAACATCACCCAGTTCGAATTCAATGTGGGTGTTTCCCTGCCTACAGAACCTCTTATGTTCGGGGTGCTGCTGCTGTTTATCCTGAAACTTTGCTACGAGAATAATTTTGACCCGAAGATGTGGAGGCATCCAATGACATTGATCATTGGGTTCCAGTTGCTCTGGATGCTGATAACCAGTATTACCAGCCAATTTCCATTGGTCTCGTTCAAGTTTTTACTGGCCAGGCTGTGGTTTGTCATTCCTTTTTATGTCTTTACCATTCATTTATTCAAGAAAAGGCAGAACATCCGCCTGTTCATCTGGCTGTACGCCATCCCCCTGGTCATTGTAATTATTTACACGACCTACCAGCATTCACTCTGGGCTTTCGAGGAAAATGCTGGGCATTGGGTGATGACCCCGTTCTACAATGACCATACGGCTTATGGAGCAATCCTGGCGATGTTTGTTCCTGTCTTTGTCGGTTTCACGTTTACCTCGTCCTATTCACGTTTCGTCAGGTTCTTTGCCCTTATCGTCCTGATGTTTCTGTTGATGGCGCTTTACCTTTCGTATTGCCGGGCTGCCTGGATCAGCCTTGTCATAGCGTTGGCTGTTTACCTGGTAATCCTGTTCAGGATAAAATTCAAGTATATAGTATTTTCGGTGCTGTTAGGCGGACTGATTTTTTATGCCTTCAGTTTCGAAATCCTGGATTCCTTATCCAAGAACAAGCAGGGAACCTCGGGGAATTTCATGGAACATGTACAGTCCATGTCAAACATATCCACCGATGCCAGTAATCTGGAACGACTGAACCGCTGGGCTTCCGCGATCAGGATGTTCAGGGAAAGACCGGTATTCGGATGGGGGCCGGGAACCTACCAGTTTGAATACGCGCCTTACCAGAGTTCTGAAGAGAAGACCCTGATCAGCACCAATGCAGGTGACAGGGGAAATGCCCACAGTGAATACATCGGGCCCCTTTCAGAAGAGGGTTTTATGGGAACATTGATTGTGCTCACCCTCTTCATTTATTCCATTGTAGTGGCAATGAGAGTTTACCGCATGTCAAAGGAAAAGGAGATCAGGATGATGACCCTCGCAATAATGCTGGGCCTGATCACTTATTACTTTCACGGGCTGATGAATAATTTTCTGGATACCGACAAGGCTTCCGTCCCGGTATGGGGATTCATGGCGATACTCGTCGCCTTCGACCTTTTTTACCTTCCGCAGAAGCAACAGCAAGAATAATTCACGGGTTTTTTATTTGCCCAGTTTCCTGATAAGGTCCGGCAATTGCTTGATTGCAGCTATCTCCCTCCAGGCTTTGCGGGCTTCCTGCGCAGGAATGCCGTAATAGGTTTTCCCGCCTTCGAGGGATCTCTCCGTCCCGGTATTGGCAAGGAGGATTGCTTTCTTTCCGATAACCAGGTCTTTATTGATAAGTACCCTTCCCCAGAGGATGACCTCATCTTCAATCCGTGTCACGCCGGCAATTGCGCTGAAAGCCCCGATCAGACAATGCTGCCCGATAAAAGTATCATGACCTATCTGGACATGATTGTCGAGCTTGGTGCCGAAGCTGATGGTGGTATCGCCTGAAACACCTCTGTCGATGGTAGTTGAAGCACCTATCTCGACTTTATCTCCTATAACAACTTTACCGCATGACTCAAGTTTTTTCCAGCCTTCGGGCCTGCGCTGGAAATAATATGCATCGGCCCCGATCACTGCTCCTGAATGGATGATTACCTCGTTCCCGATCTCGGTATGATCGTAAACGCTGGCATTGGCATGGATGATACAGTTCTTCCCGATCTTCACGTGGTTCCCGATAAAAGCACCGGGTTGAATAACAGTCCCTTCTCCTATGATAGCCGATGCGCTGATCATTTTTACCGATGGTTCAAATGGCATGAAGCGGGTTGCAAGGGAAACGTAAGCGTCGAAAGGTTTTTCATGGATCAGAAGGGCTTTCCCTTCGGGGCATTCAACTTCCTTGTTGATCAGGATTGTTGTTGCTGCGGAATTCAGGGCTTTATTGTAATACTTCGGATGGTCAACGAAGGTGAGGTCACCGGCCCTGACCATATGGATCTCGTTGATGCCTTCAACCATGAAACCGGGGTCGCCGATCATGCGGGCGCCAATGATTGAAGCTACTTCTGAAAGCTGGAGAGGTTTCGGAAACTTCATAAAATGTATTTTTTAATTTCGCTCGCAACTTAATGCATTCCCGTTATCTATCCTTTCACCCGTTCGGCATATTCGCCAATCCTTGTATCAACCTTGATGATCTCATCAGTGTCGATAAATAACGGAACACGAACTTTGGCTCCGGTCTCGACCGTTGCATCCTTCAGGGTGTTCGTGGCAGTATTTCCACGAAGTCCGGGTTCGGTATAAGTGACTTTCAGGATTACAAAAGGAGGGAGGTCGCAAGACAAAGGAGTCTCGGTATCGGCATGAAACACGATCTCAACTTCCTGCCCTTCCTTAAGATACTGGGGGGCATTGATAATCCCCTCTTCGAGAAAGATCTGTTCATAGGTTTCCAGGTGCATGAAATGGTAACCTGAATGATCTTTGAAAAGAAACTGGTATTTACGGCGTTCAACGCGGGCGATATCGATTTTTACCCCTGAGTCGAAGGTGTTTGAAATGACTCTTCCGCTCTTCAGGCTCTTGAGCTTGGTGCGGATAAATGCAGGGCCTTTGCCGGGTTTGACATGCTGAAATTCCACGATGGTATAGAGATCGTTGTTGAAGTCGATGACCAGGCCATTCCTGATATCTGCTGTTGTAGCCATAAATTGTAATGAATTGATTTATTATAAAATAAGCGTGCAAAGGTAAAGATAAGTAGCGAGATAGCGAAATAGCGAAATTTGTTTTAATCGAAAAATTTAACTGTATAAAGCGAAGTACATCACATGAGCCGCATCAGGTACAAGGAGCGAATTGCTTCTTGTTGAGTCTCAGGAATTAGCCTATATGAGCGACGCAGTAACGTCAGCGGTGATGTGATGTGCGATCTATTTATTCGCACCAATTGCTTATTTCATTTGTGTGCTCATTTCGCCTTCGGCGAACGCTTTTCACTATTTGTAATCTTCAATGCTGATGACCTTTGCCGCGAAACCCGACTCCTGGTCATGCTGGTTCGAACAGATAATGAGAGTGCGATTGCCGGCATAGAGTTTCACAAGCTGCAGGTACCATTCCATTCCCGCCTTGTCGAGGTTCATCAGGGGCTCATCCAGCAGCAGCATCTGAACATCGCTGAAAAAGGCCAGTGCCAGTTTCACTCTTTGTTTCATGCCCGAAGAATATTGCCTGATCACTTTGGATTTTCTGACCTTCAGGTCAAGGATGTCCTTCACAGTTTCAGCATTAAACCCCGGCAGGTATGACTTGAATGAAAAATGAAAATCCAGCATTTCATCCAGTGTGAAGTCTTCGATGATTTCCAGGTAAGGTGCTGCCATTGCAAGCTGCCTGAAAATGAGCTCATCGGGGATGTCACGGCCTTCCGATTCATACCTCATTTTCCCGGAGGTAGGATGAATGCTGCCGGCAATGATCTGGAGGAGGGTGGATTTGCCTGAGCCGTTACGGCCAAGTATGGCAGTGGTTTCACCGCTGCGGATGTCAAGGGAAAGATTACGGAATATCCACTCCGTGTTGAATTTTTTCCCTATGCCATCCAGATAAATATTCATGAAGAAGATCCCTGTCAGTCTGAAGATTTGCGCCTTGAGAGGCCTTTCATAATGCCCCTGGATGAATTCGCTATGAATGAAAGGATCTCGTCACGTTCGGGTGTAACAGGCATCTCGGCTTCGATGATAGACACGGCTTTTGAAACATTGTACCCCTTGACAAAAATATAGCGGTATATGTCCTGGATATTATTTATCATTTCACTGCTGAACCCCCTGCGGCGAAGGCCGATGGAATTCACCCCAACATACGACAGCGGCTCCCTTGCGGCCTTAGTGTATGGAGGAACGTCTTTGCTCACGCCCGATCCGCCCCCGATAAAGGAATGGGCGCCGATATGCACGAACTGGTGCACTGCGACCACGCCTCCGAGTATGGCCCAGTCATCTATGGTAATATGTCCGGCAAGGCCCGAATAGCCGCCCAGAATAACATTGTTTCCAACCACGCAATCATGGGCGATATGCACATACCCCATCAGCAGGCAGTTGTCGCCGATCACGGTCTCATAGCTGGCCTTGGTTCCGCGGTTTACTGTAACATACTCGCGGATGGTGGTGTTGTTCCCAATCCTTACAATGGTATCTTCGCCCCCGAACTTCAGGTCCTGGGGTATTGCCGAAATAACAGCACCGGGGAAAATCCTGCAGTTCTTGCCTATCCTGGCGCCTTCCATGATGGTTACATTAGGACCTATCCAGGTACCTTCTTCAATGATCACGTTCTTGTCGATGGTAACAAAGGGTTCAATCACCACGTTGGGCGCGATCTTGGCCTGGGGGTTTACATATGCAAGGGGTTGGTTCATCTGAATTTATTTTCGGGTTATCTGTGCCATCATTTCTGCTTCCATTACCAGTGTGTTTCCAACATAGGCCATGCCTTTCATTGAGATGAGCCCACGTCTTATCGGTGCAGAGAGCCTGTTGTAGAAAATAAGGGTGTCGCCTGGCACAACTTTGCTTCTGAATTTCACGTTCTCTATTTTGACGAAAAGGGTGTTGTAGTTATGAGGGTCTTCCACCGTGCTGAGCATAAGGATTCCCCCGGTTTGGGCCATCGCTTCGATCTGCAAAACGCCTGGCATAACGGGTTCCTGGGGAAAATGTCCTGCAAAGAAGGGCTCATTCATTGTCACATTCTTAAGGCCTACCACGTAATCGCTGCCCATCTCAATAATGCGGTCGATGAGAAGGAAAGGGAAACGGTGGGGGAGCATCTTCTGGATCTGGTTTACATCATACAGAGTCTTGGTAAGATCGAATTTGTGGACATCGTGATGCTTTTTCTCTTTCTTGATGTGCTTCTTGATGAGTTTTGCAAACTGCACATTTGAATAATGACCCGGTCTTGATGCAATGATATGGGCCTTGATAGGCATCCCCACAAGCGTCAGGTCGCCTATCACATCCAGCAGTTTATGACGGGCCGGTTCATTCGGGTACTGAAGGTCAAGGGTGTTTAGTATCCCTTCACTGGGAAGCACTTCCACCTTGGGCTTGTGGAAGATACCTGCCAGGTGATCCAGCTCTTCCTTTGAAACAGCCCTGTTTACGAACACAATGGCATTGCTCAGGTCGCCTCCCTTGATCAGGTTGTTGTTGAGCAGGTATTCCATCTCATGAAGGAAAACAAAGGTCCTGCATTTTGAGATCTCATCCTTGAATTTGCGGATGTCGTTCAGGGTGGCGTTCTGGGAATGCAACACTTTTGATTCATAATCTATCATTACCGATAAACGGTAATCCTTCGACGGCATGGCGATCATCTCAACCTTTTTTTCAGGGTTGGTGTAAGTGATGATCTCTTTGAGTTCGAAATACGTCCTGAGGGCGTTCTGTTCAACAGTCCCCACTCCGCTCAGGGCTTCAACATAGAACCTGGAACTTCCGTCAAGAATCGGGGTTTCACTCTGGTTCATCTCGATGAGCACGTTGTCGATCTCCAGTCCGGTAAGCGCTGCCATCACATGCTCTATGGTGTCGAACCTCGATCCTTCAAATTCAATGCTGGTCCCCCGCGATGTATCAACCACCAGGTCAACATCGGCATCAACGATCACGTTAGTGTCAAGGTCGGTGCGTTTAAACTTTATTCCGTGGTTGGGCGGTGCAGGGTTAAAGGTAAGTGTTACCTCAAGACCAGTATGAAGGCCTGTGCCTGAAACGCTGACGGGTGATTTTATCGTTCTCTGTTTTTCACTCATGAATCCTGATTCAGTTTTACTCTTTATGATCTTTCAGCAATTTCTCAAGATGGTTGATCCTTTTTACGATTCCATCGAGGTTTGCAAGATGTATGTAATTCCTCCTGGTTTTCCTGGCGTCGATAGCCGGCGATCCCATGACGATTGCGCCTTCCTCGGTAATTGATCCTCCAATACCCGACTGGGCGCCTATCTTAACGTTATCGGCAATAGTTAAATGCCCGATGATACCCACCTGGCCTGCTATCATGCAATTTTTCCCTATCCTGGTTGAACCCGAAATCCCGCTTTGTGCGGCGATCACGGTGTTCTCGCCGATTTCCACGTTGTGGGCAACCTGGATCAGGTTATCCAGCTTCACTCCCCTGCGTATGATTGTTGAACCAAGAGTCGCACGGTCAACCGTTGTGTTGGAGCCGATTTCAACGAAGTCTTCCAGTATCACATTCCCAAGCTGGGGAAGCTTTACAAAGTCTTTTTCATTCTGGGGAGCAAAGCCAAAACCATCGGAACCTATGATCACACCTGAATGCAGTATGCAATCGTTCCCGATAACACATTTATGATATATTTTGACACCAGGGTAAAATGTGCAGTTGTTCCCTATCTTAACATGGTTGCCTATATAGACCTGGGGATAAATGTTCACATTGTCGCCGATGACGGCATTCTCCCCGATAACGCTGAATGCGCCTATCGACATGTCTTTGCCGGTTGTGGCAGAACCTGAAATGAAAGCAAGGGATGAAACCTCCTTCTTTCCTTTGCTCATGTTGTCGAACATCGCCAGCAGCTTCGCAAAGCTCTGGTAAGGATCGTCAACACGGATAAGTGTTGCTTTGACTTCCTGTGAAGGAGTAAAATCTTTACTCACTACGACAATGGATGCCTTGGTTGTATAGACATACGGGGTATACTTGGGATTGGCCAGGAAGGTCATTGTGCCTTCGCCGCCATCTTCAATCTTTGAAAGATCCCATACTTTCGTTTCGGGTTTCCCCTCAACTACGCCGTTGAGAAATCCGGCTATTTGCTGAGCACTGAACTCCATTGTTTTGCATTAATGGGGTGCAAAATTATCATTTTTTTTGAATAAGCTGTTTCGATTTTTATATTAATCAGAAAATCAGGCTTTTATGTCTTTTGGATAACTTAAAAGATGCTTGCTTACCGTAGTCGATAACACTGCAATGTCAAGTTGCTCCGAAGCGGTGGCCACATCGGTCAGATTGCCGTTGCCCATACGGATCAGGATCTTGTCGTGGCGCGGATTATATGCATGGTTCGTGACAACATCGGTATTCACAAAGAAAGCCAATTCCTGCTGATCAAGCCCGTATTTAAGTGCAGTGGCTTCCCTGATCCTGTTGACATAATCTTCTTCAAAGGCTTCATTCCGGATTTCCATACGGAAGAGGTGGCGGTTGATCAGGCTGCGGCATAGCATGGATAGAACCTTGTCGGGATGGTCCATCCAGAGCTTGATGGCAGTGACCACATCAAAATCATCGAGCAGGGCAAAACGTTCAAGGCAGGAAGGATTTGTTAAAAATTCCTCCCTGCCAATATCGTTGGTGAGGAAATATCTTAAAGCCGGGGTGGCAGGGATGTCTTTTTCGGTTCTGCCAAGCCATTTGGCCCTTTTTAAAATACTCACAAGCATCTGGTCGGCTGCAAGCACTGCTTTATGCAGGTATACCTGCCAGTACATCAGCCTACGGGCGATAATGAATTTTTCAATAGAATAGATGCCCTTGGCTTCGACCACCAGCTCATCATCACAAACCGTGAGCATATTAATGATACGGTCGGTATTGATAGTACCTTCGGCGACCCCGGTGAAGAAACTGTCGCGCGAGAGGTAATCGAGGCGGTCCATATCAAGCTGGCTTGAGACGAGTTTGTGAAGGAATTTCTTTTCATATTTATCCCTGAAGATCTTCCTGGCCAGTTCCAGTTTCCCGTCAAACTGCCCGTTCAGGCCTTCGATGAACATATCGGAAATGTCCTCGTGGGAAAGCCCTTTTACTATCGACTGTTCCAGGGTATGCGAAAAGGGGCCATGTCCTATATCATGAAGGAGGATGGCGATGCCCAGGCCTTCGGCTTCTTCGGGTTCTATTGGTATGCCTTTGGATCTCAATACCCCTACAGCCTGCCTCATCAGGTGCATTGCGCCAAGGGCATGCTGAAAACGGGTATGGTGAGCCGAAGGGTAAACATAATTGGTCAGCCCAAGCTGTTTGATCCGGCGGAGGCGCTGGAACCAGGGATGATCCATGATATCGTACACCAGTTCCGAAGGGATGGTGATGAACCCGTAAACAGGGTCGTTTATGGTTTTTATCTTATTGATTGTCCGGAAATTCATTAAATTTGTTAAAAGAATGCCAAATTACGGACAGGGCCACAATAAAAGCAAACTTACGACATTTATACTTAACGCGGAAGAAAATCTGCCTGGAGTCTGGCAGCACCTCATCCGCTGTCATTAAAACAAAGTAATAACATGGATAACGCTAGCATATTGTGGGTTGACGATGAAATTGACCTTTTAAAACCGCATATCATTTTTCTCAGGGACAAGGGATATGATGTGTCGACCGTGAACAGCGGTCATGATGCACTTGACCTGATCAAAACAAAGGCTTTTAATATTGTGTTCCTGGATGAGCAGATGCCCGGATTATCAGGCATCGAGACCCTGATGAAGATAAAGGAGATTCAGCCCGGGCTTCCGGTAGTCATGATCACCAAGAGCGAGGAAGAATCCATTATGGAAGATGCCATCGGCTCAAATATTGCCGATTACCTGATAAAGCCGGTAAAACCGAACCAGATACTGCTCTGCCTTAAGAAAAACCTGGAAAATAAAAAGCTCGTCAGCGAGAAGACCAACTTTCAGTACCAGCAGGAATTCAGGAATATCGGGATGGAAATAAGCAACCGGCTGAATTTCGAGGAATGGAAGGAGATCTATAAGAAGATTATTTTCTGGGAACTGAAGCTTGAAAAGTCGATGGACGAAGGCATGCAGCAGGTCCTTCATATGCAGAAAAATGAGGCTAACCAGATGTTTTCAAAGTTTATCGAAAGAAATTACCTTGACTGGCTGCATGGTAAGGTCAACACTAGGCCTGTACAGTCGCATAATCTGATCAAGGAAAAGGTTTTCCCGGTAATGGATGAAAACAAGCCTGTTTTCGTGATCCTGGTTGACAATCTCCGGTATGACCAGTGGAAGATATTACAGCCTTTCTTTGAAGAGGGTTTCAGGGTTGAAAATGAGGATATTTATTACAGTATCCTGCCCTCTGTGACCCAATATGCAAGGAACGCACTGTTTGCAGGTCTTCTTCCAACTGAGATCGAGCGGAAGTATCCGAAGTACTGGGTCAATGAGGATGAGGAAGGTTCTAAAAACAATTTTGAATCAGAACTTCTGGGTGAACTTCTAAAGAGATACGGCAGGGATGTGAAGTACTCATATTACAAGGTGCTGAACCAGACCTATGGGAAGAAGCTGGTCGAGTTGCTTCCCAACCTGATGGTGAATAAACTGAACTTCATTGTGTACAATTTCGTGGATATGCTATCGCATGCCCGCACCGAGATGGAGATTATCAAGGAGCTCGCCGACGATGAAAAGGCATATCGTTCGATTACTGTCAGCTGGTTCCAGCATTCACCCCTCTATGAGATCATCAGGTGGCTGGGTGAAAAAGACGTGAATCTGATCATTACTACCGATCATGGTTCCATCCGTGTGAGCAATCCTGTAAAAGTGCTGGGCGACAAGAATACCAACACTAACCTGCGTTACAAGACAGGGAGAGCCCTGAAGTTTGAGAAAAACGAGGCGTTTGAAGTTCGTAACCCTGCCGATGCCTTCCTCCCCAGGGGGAACGTGAGCTCATCGTTTGTGTTCTGCCGCAATTACGATTTCTTCGCTTACCCGAATAATTACAATTATTACGTGAATTATTACCGCGACACTTTCCAGCACGGAGGCATATCGATGGAAGAGTTGCTGGTGCCGGTGGTGCAACTTAAAAGGAAGTAGCGAAATAGCGAAGTAGCGAGATAGCGAAAATTTCGCTTTTAATTAATTATATGACCCTGACCTCTACCCTTTCCTCTCTCACCAAGGTCTCCGTGCAGATACTGGAGGCTTTCCCTGAGTCGCGGGTGTTTGCTCTCTATGGAAGAATGGGAGCGGGCAAGACCACTCTCATTAAGGAACTTTGCAGGAAACTGGATGTGGTAGATGAAGTTCAGAGCCCGACTTTTTCAATTATCAATGAGTATAAAACCGTTGAAGGGGCATCGGTTTTTCATTTCGACTTTTACCGTATAAACAAGATAGAAGAGGTGTTCGATATAGGTTACGAGGATTATATTTACTCGGGGTCCTATTGTTTTATTGAATGGCCGGAACTGGCCGAGGATCTCCTGCCCGAGGGTACTGTAAGGCTGGAGATATCGGGTGAAAATGAAAGGGTGATCAGATTCTGATATTTATAAGCACATCTGTGTTAAATCACTTGATACAGATGAGTTGACGAATCCATCAGTGGCGGAAAATCAAAGGGAATGATTCGGGCTCGGATAATGCTTTAAGGTCTATATCAATATCAAGCTCCTCCCAGTATAATTGTCCTGATGGGTAATACCGGATTTTAAAAATCTGATCAAGAGAGGATTCTCTGAAACATGGATAATCCTTAAAAGGAATAAAATATTCTTTGTCTTCAATCAGGATCCATATAGGCTGTAGTTGAACCGGAAGCTTGTAGTGCTTTCTCATAATAATAAAAACTTGAGTCTTCATTCTTTGACTGAAAAGTGATTCCGGTTTTACCATGATGACGCCTGGGATCTCAGATCAGTTTCAGATCCTTGTTTTTGCTTGTTTCTGCATGAAACGAAAATAACCGCCAGGAACAGCATCGTTGCGAGGGATACTTTGCAGAGTGGGTATAACATAGCCGGCGGTTGTTTATACGGATACGCCTAAATTAACAAATTTCTTAGAATTTTTATTTATTTTAATTTATATTTCCAATAATCCGTATATTTGTGGATTATTGGAAATATAACGATCATGCCTTTAAGCTATCTTGAATTCAGGGAATCATTGTATCCTCAGGGCCTCTTTTCAATTTATCAGGTTCGCACTTATTTCCCTGATTTTAATAGTGATAATCTTCTTTTCTGGCAGAAGAAGGGTTATATCTCAAGGCTAAGAAAAGGATGGTATTGTTTCAGGGAATTTACTCAGATACCTGAATTTAATTTTCTGATTGCAAATCACATTTATACCCCTTCCTACATCAGTCATCAGGAAGCCTTGCTTTATTATGGATTAATACCTGAACATATTGTTGATTCGACGTCAATAACAACCAGAAAGACAGCATCCTTTACCATTTTGGACAAGACCTATAAATATTACTCAAATCAACCAAAATTCTTTTTCGGTTATATACTTAAAGCTATGAACGTGAATGGACTGAAAATGGATTTTATGATTGCCGACAGGGAAAAAGCCATCCTCGACCTGCTTTATATTTTTGATTTTTATAAAACAGAACAGGATATAGCGGAAATACGTTTTAATGAAGATGCCCTTGCTAATGATGTAGATTGGAAGAGAATGGATGATTACCTTGAACGATTTAAAATAAAAACTCTTGAAAAGAAAGTCTGTTTTATTAAAAGAATCCATCATATATGATCGCACTTCATGAGATTGTAAGGCAGTATCCCAAAGAACTTCAAAAACCGGAGTTTTATGATCCAATGGTAAAGGAATACCTGCACAAGCATATGTTGAATTATCTTTTTTCAAATAAATATTCCGATAAGATCGCGTTTATCGGTGGTACTGCCCTGCGATATTTCTATGATCTGAGGCGATTTTCGGAAGATCTTGATTTTGATTGTTTTAATCTGTCAAGGTTGCAATTTAACCTGATAACGGATAATCTGCTGAAAGAAATTCAAGCACTGGGCTTCAATGCTCTGATCGAAGACAAAAAGAGATATGAAACATTAAAGGCTTTTCGCCGGGTTTTTGTTTTTCCGGAATTAAAATATCAACTGGGGATGAGCCAACAGAAAGAGGCAAAGTTTTTTATAAAAATTGAAGCCGAACCTCATCATTTTGATTATCGGCCGGATATAAAAACCATCAGTGGCTTTGGTATTATAACCCCGGTACGAATAATGCCACTTGATCTGTTATTCTCGTCAAAGATCGCCGCTGCAATCAACAGGAAAAAGGACAGGGACTTTTATGATGTGGCCCACCTGATTAATTTTGCAAAACCCGATTTTAGCTATCTCGGAAAGAAATGCGGGATTGACTCTCCTGAAAAGCTTAAAAAGGAATTGCTCTTTGCCTCAGTTGAACGTAGATTGCATACTCGCAAAATCTACGATTGCGAACATATGCTTTTCAGCAAAAGCGACCTGCAAATGATCCGAACATTTACAGATTACATTGACCACTTTGACTTCAGCAGGTTTAATCCCTCCCGGTAAATTCCACGTAGGGAAAAACCTATTTCTGAATATTCACCAGGCTTTTGAACAGGGCCTTGTCGGCATTGATCTTGTCGGCATTGCCGTAAACACAGTATTCACTCTTGTCGAGCACATCCTGGACCATTTTGGCAAATCCCCTGATATCCGCGGCCTTTGTATTGATCACGGCTGTGCGGTCATCCTGTATTGACTTCTCAGTCCTCTTGTTGAAATAATAGCTGAAAGCCTGGTCGCCTTTCTGTGAAGCGGTGAGCGGGCGGTCAATTGAGGAAACAGTGCCGAGAATATAACGGGTCATGGCTTTGTCGTCGGCTTCAAAGGTCTTCAGGTATTCAGGTATCCCTTTATAGTTATCAAGGGTCTGCTTCAGGTTCGGATCGCGGTAAGAGTTGAAGGTGATACTGCCGAGAGGAGAAATACTCGCCCATCCGCCGTAGGCGCCGCCCATAACACGAACATGGGTCTGAAGATAATCCGTTGATAAAATCTGGCTCAGCACCCTCATCTTCCCGTCCCATTTGTAACCCAGTTGTTTGAAGTCATAGCCTTCAATAACATATTGTACTTTGGAAGGCGTAATGAAAGCTTCGTTCCTGGGTTCAGGGGCAAGGGTCCATGAAGTTGCAACTGCAGTCCCGGCCGGCAACGCCTTCACCAGCTTTTCAAGTTCCGGTGTGAATCTGGCGTAAGCTTCTTTATTGGTAGTCACCCCGCTGATCAGGTTATTGCTTGTAAATAACAAGCCGGCGACTTTTTTAAGATTGGCAATGATCTCGCCCGACTTTGCATCATAATTCTTCATCAGGTCGGCAATAAACCAGTAATAATCCAGTCCGCCGGTCATTTCATTGAATACCCCGGTCTTGCTGTAATAGGAGGGGAAACGCCCGCTGGCCACACCGTAGCCATTCTCTTTTGTGTTAGCTTCGAGTTGTGATAAATGCCTGGTAAGCACATTCTTCAGCCTGTCAACATCATCATATTTGGTTTTCAGGAGAATCTCGGTGGTAAGCTCGGTCATTTTATCCAGCTTATCGGTCATTGCCTTGGAGGTAACGGCAAGTTTCGGCACCAGGATGTTGTCATCGAGGTTTTCCTGGTAAGTGCGCAGGTTCGTGTAGAACCCTCCCGTGCTGATGTTCAGGGCCTTGTTCAGATCGCCGAAACTGTAATTCTCAGTGTTCATCATCGAAAGCACATTCGAAAGCAGTGAGGCATAAGGTATCATATCCTGGGGAAGGGTCCTCAGGTCAAAATAAAGGTTCATATAAACCACCCCGTTGGTGAATTCATTATGGTACAGAAGGGGAGTCCCGGCCAGTTTGCTTTCTTCAACACCGTAAAAAGTGGCTTTCGGATTGATGTCCTTGATCTCGAGCAGTGGTATGGTAGCCAATGCCTCCGGACTGTCTTCCGACTTCTGATAATCGAGCAGGGCTTTGGTGTCTTTCACCAGGGTCTCTGTCTGAGCCGGGTTCAGGCTTGCCTTGTATGCCTTGAGGTCGGCAATAACCTTGGCGTTCTTTTCATCATCTGCTCCAACCTTGGGCGCAAGCGTAAATAAAAGAGTGTGGGGGTTATCCAGGAAACTGGTCTTAATAATATTTTCAAGATAATTGGTCGTGAGGGCTTTCTTTACCACTGCAAGGGGTTTCTCATATTCCAGTCCGGTGAAAGGATCATCGGCAAAGAAACTGGTAGGCAGCGAACGGAAAACACAGTACATGCCTTTCTGAGCATCATTGCCTTCGCGAAGCTGGAACTCCATCCTGTTGATCACGCCTTCAACCACCTTTTTGTCAAGGCCCTTGTCAACGGCATCCTGCATGCATTTCCTTACGATCTCATTGAATTTATCCTTGTCGCCGGGATTTGCATTCTGCACCATGATCTGTACCACGTTTTGTTTGTAGTTGGATGAGGACGCGTTTACATCCTGTCCGATCCCCGCTTCCTGCAAGGCCAGGCGGATAGGAGCTGACTCCTGGTTCACGAGGACTTCGGTAAGAATATCGAGAGCCATGGTGAGTGCCTGGTCGGTATTATGACCTGTCACATAGTTCAGCGAGAGGTAGGTCTGGTTCTTTTCATCGTCGCCGGGCATGATTGGATAAAAACCCGTGAGGTCCATCATTTTGGCAAAGGGTTTCTGGTCGGCAATGCTGGCTTTGTTATTGTTTTTATCGTACTTCGAAAGATATTCCTTGTCGATGAAAGCGAGTTCCTTATCCAGGGGTGCATCCCCATAAAGGAAAATATAGGAATTCTCGGGATGGTAGAACTTTTTGTGGAAGTTCAGGAACATCTCGTAAGTGAGCTGCGGGATAGCATATGGATATCCGCCCGACTCTTTGCCGTAAGCATTGTCGGGGAAAAGGGTCTTGTACACCTGGTAGCTCAGTTCTTCCTTCGGATCAGAAAACGCGCCTTTCATTTCGTTGTACACCACTCCTTTGTAAGAGAGGGTGCTGTCCTTGTCGAGAAGCTCGTAATGCCAGCCTTCCTGTTTGAAGATCCTTGGATCGGTGTAAATCAGCGGATTGAATACGGCATCCAGGTAAACATGCATAAGGTTGAAATAATCCTTGTCGTTCATGCTGGCTACAGGATAAGCAGTAAAGTCCTTCGAGGTAAAGGCATTCATAAAGGTATTCAGTGAGCCTTTGATAAGAACATCAAAGGGGCTTTTCACCGGGTAATTCTTGCTCCCGTTCAACACCGTATGTTCGATGATATGCGGGGCCCCGAAATCATTGTCGGGAAAGGTCTTGAAAGCAATGGTAAAGGTTTTGTTCGCATCATCTGTTGCAAACTTCACGATCTTTGCCCCGCTTTTAATATGTTCCAGGAAGAATACATTGGCATTCAGCTCTTTGACAAACCTTTTTTCAATCAGTTTGTATCCCGGATAGCTTACATCATTGGTTGCGCTCATAAGTAATGTCATTAATAAACAAAGTGAGAAAAGGTTGGCCGTTATACGGAGAAACCTTCTCATAGTCAGTTTTTTGGACAGCATAACAATAAATTTTTCAGATTCTGTGCAAGATTACGGTTTTTTCGCGTGATTTAAAAGGATTTTCGGTGTATGCCGCCATCTTACAGATGAAACCCCTGAATCCAATGATTACACCTGATTTTTCAATCCAGGCATTCAATATTTCAGTTTCTTTCGTAACTTCGTGTAAAATTTAGCTGCATGGAAGAATCCCGCCCGGATTTCAGCAAAATGAACCCTGCCGAAAGGCTCATGCCACAGGAAGAAATGCTTGAGGTGGCCAGCAGGAAAAGTGAACTTACCATCGGTGTGCCCAAGGAAGTTTCTTCGATGGAGAACAGGGTTTCGCTGATCCCCGACGGAGTTGAACTCCTGGTGCGCAACGGCCATCATGTGCTGGTTGAAGCTGGCGCAGGGGCAACAGCTCATTTTCCCGATCATGAATTCAGTGAAGCAGGTGCACAAATTTTATCAACCGCGAACGAAGTCTATAAAGCTGATATTATATTGAAAGTCGGGCCTGTCACAAGAGAAGAGATCAATCTTTTACGTGCAAAACAAACCCTGATCTCGACCCTGCAGATAGCAATGCAATGCGATGAATATTTCAGGGGGCTTAGCCAGAAAAAAGTAACAGCCCTCGCCTTCGAACTGATCCGCGACAAAACGAACCAGATGGCGGTGATCAGGACTATGAGCGAGATTGCCGGGAATACCTCGATTTTTATTGCAGCTGAATATCTTTCAGACCCCGAGATGGGCAGGGGCAAGATGTTCGGCGGGTTTACCGGGATTGCTCCATCCGAAGTGGTCATCATAGGAGCAGGAACGGTTGGTGAGTTCGCCGCCCGTTCAGCTATCGGCCTTGGCGCTTTGGTAAAGGTATTTGACAACTCGGTTTACCGTCTCCGCAGGATACAGGATAATCTCGGCCGCCGTGTCTATACCTCCCTCCTCCATCCGAAAGCAATTCTTGATGCAATGCAGACTGCGGATGTCGTGATAGGAGCCGTACATTCACCCGAGGGCAAGACTCCCTGCCTGATTTCGGAAGAAATGGTAAGGCAGATGAAAGACGGTTCTGTCATTATCGATGTAAGCATTGACCAGGGCGGATGCTTTGAAACATCCAGGCCCACCACCCTTAAGAACCCGGTTTATAAAGTGCATGGGGTAACCCATTACTGTGTTCCGAACATCCCATCAAAAGTGCCTCATTCCGCCTCCCAGGCTTTAAACAACATCATGGTGCCCCTCATTCTTGATATGGGCACCGCAGGCGGGGTCGACAACCTACTTAAACGCGACTACGGGGTACGCCAGGGAGTTTACATCTATAACGGACTTCTCACCAGCCTTCCCATCAGCCGCAGGTTCAACCTGCCTTTCCAGGACCTGGATCTGTTAATGGCAGCATTTCATTAAAAACTCTTCAGCTATGATCCTTTCAGGCAGGGTGGTTACAATCTCAAGAACCCGCATTCACCTTGGGCTGAATGCGCTTAAGGACCTGCGGAAACTGCTTGCATCCCATGATTACAGGGCAAGCCGTGTGATCATCCTCACCGATACCAACACCGCTAAACACTGCCTCCCCAGGCTTGTAAGTATTTGTCCTGAGCTTGATTCCGCTTCAATGTTTGAGATTGACCCCGGAGAAGCATCAAAATCGCTGGCTGCTGCAGAAAAAATTTGGATTGAACTCCTGTTAGCCCGGGCTGACCGGCAGAGCGTTCTCATTAACCTCGGAGGAGGTGTTGTATCGGATCTCGGCGGATTTGTTGCTGCCGGGTATAAACGGGGGATCAGGTACATCAATGTCCCTACCAGCCTGATGGGGATGGCCGATGCATCAATAGGCGGTAAGACCGGGGTGAACCTCGGGCAGTTGAAAAACCAGGCAGGCTTTTTCTATTTGCCTTTTGCTGTATTCATCGATACTGCTTTTCTTAAAACCCTGTCTGAAGCGCATCTGCGTTCCGGTTTTGCAGAGATCATGAAATCGGCCCTGATAGGTGACCCGGTGCTGTGGAGAAGGATACTGAAACACGGAGCGGAAGCTATCCTGGCAGCGGATACATCCGAAAAATTATGGCAGGACCTGGTCTTTAAAACAGTAACCTTCAAAAACAAGATTGCCTGCCAGGATTTCACTGAAAAAAAGTTAAGGAAGATCCTGAATTTTGGCCATACCATAGGCCATGCCCTGGAATCCCTGACCCTGGGTCTTGAAAACAGGGCCCTGCTGCACGGGGACGCCGTGGCTCTCGGGATGATAGCCGAAACAAGGCTTTCACAGATGAAAACAGGCCTCAGTGAAACCGAAGCGGAGGTAATAGCATCCTTCTTGCAGAGTGCCTGGGCAGCACAGGTATTAATGCTGAAAGATATGATAGTGAGAGGGGACATTAGCATTGAAAGGATCAGCAATATGCTGTTTAACGATAAAAAGAATAAGGACGGCAGGATTCACTTTACGCTGCTCAAAGAAATCGGGAAACCGGCTCTCAATATACAGTCCCGGCCTGATGAAATTGCTGTTTCCCTCAAGAGGCTTTTTGAATCAAGCTGAGGATAGTTTGGCAAGGATATGAAGACGATAAGGATCATTAAACCCGACAGGATACTCCAGGGAAACATTAACCTCCCTGCCTCCAAAAGCATCAGCAACCGCCTTCTGATCATGCAGGCCCTTTGCGGGAACGAATTCTCTTTGGGTAACCTGTCAAAAGCATCCGACACGGTTTTACTTCAGAAACTTCTGAACAGGATTAAAGCAACAGCCGGGAGCAGGGATGCTGTTGAACTTGATTGCTCGGATGCTGGGGCTGACCTGAGGTTCCTTACGGCTCTCCTTTCTGTTACACCTGGCCGCTGGGTGCTGACCGGCAGTGACCGTATGAAACAAAGGCCTGTTGGAGATCTCGTTGAAAGCCTGAAACAGCTTGGAGCAGCCATTGAATATCTCGGAAATGTGGGATTTCCTCCTTTACTCATCAAGGGTCGCAACCTCCGGTCAGCAGAACTGAATGTCAATGCGGGGATAAGCAGCCAGTTCATCTCGTCCCTGCTGATGACAGCTCCCCTCTTTCCCGAAGGACTTACCCTCAACCTTAAAGGGGAGATGGTCTCGGAACCTTATATCGATATGACAGTAAGGCTTATTAATGAATGCGGAGTAAAAGCACGGAAATGGAAACATAAGATAAGGGTTGAACACGGGGTTTATTCATGCGCGGGGTTTACCATTGAACCAGACTGGTCTGCAGCATCATTCTGGTACCAGGCTGCGGCCCTCTCGGAAAAAACTGATTTTTTTCTTTGCTTTCCGGGACAGGCTGTTCATTCAGCGGTTTCCATTTTTTCAGTTGCCTGTCTGAAGGGCAACGGTCATTGAAGTTATCGGGCAAATTCGATTGACTGCAAAT